>Ga0214919_10006458_pt1 | contig 16124 bp, 15 predicted proteins | sample LL1503_MetaG_FD_177994 | JGI IMG/M metagenome (GOLD analysis project Ga0214919, IMG submission 177994) | Freshwater microbial communities from Lake Lanier, Atlanta, Georgia, United States - LL-1503 | ecosystem: Environmental > Aquatic > Freshwater > Lake | place: USA: Georgia | collected... | reverse complement strand
TTGAGCGATTTCGTCGCGCTTTGCCGACACCGGCAAAGACTCGGGAAACTCGATTTTCAAGGGGGTAGCGGACAATGGCAAAACTTCTGTAAAAATCAGGGGTGGCGTAAGCCTTGAATTATCCGCTGTCTTGGCCCCTTTTTAGAGACCCACAAGCTCATGTCTACTGTCTTTAACTTCACCTTCGTACCTTGGTTTCGCTCGGTGGCACCCTACATCCACATGCACCGTGGCAAAACCTTTGTCGTGGGCATTGCAGGTGAAGCCATCGCAGCAGGCAAGCTACAACACTTGGCCCAAGATTTGGCCTTAATTCAAAGTATGGGCGTGAAGATTGTGTTGGTCCATGGCTTTAGGCCTCAAGTGAATGAGCAACTCATGGCCAAGGGTCATGTCCCCAAATACTCTCAAGGCATTCGCATCACCGACGAGGTAGCGCTAGATTGCGCGCAAGAAGCCGCCGGCCAACTGCGCTACGAAATTGAAGCAGCCTTCAGCCAAGGCTTGCCCAACACGCCCATGGCAGGTTCTACGGTGCGAGTGATCAGTGGTAATTTTCTGACCGCACGCCCAGTTGGCATTGTTGATGGCGTAGATTTTCAGCACTCAGGTCTGGTTCGCAAAGTTGACGTCGCTGGCATTACTCAGACCCTCAAAATGGGCGCCATGGTTTTGCTCTCGCCCTTTGGTTTTTCGCCAACGGGTGAAGCTTTTAATTTGTCGATGGAAGAAGTGGCCACCAGCGTGGCCATTGAACTTCAAGCCGATAAACTTATTTTCTTGACCGAAATTCCGGGTTTGCGCATCAATCCTGAAGAGCCTGAATCTGAAGAAAATCCCATTGACACCGAGCTGCCTTTGGCTGCTGCAGAAAGTTTGTTGAAAAAACTGCCCCCAGCGCTCACGCCTACTGACATCGGTTTTTATTTACAACACTGCGTGAAGGTTTGCAAGGAAGGCGTTGAACGCAGTCACATCTTGCCGTTTGCAGTCGATGGGGCCTTGTTGCTAGAAATTTATGTGCACGATGGCATTGGCACCATGGTGATTGATGAAAAACTGGAAGAATTAAGAGAAGCCACTTCGGACGATGTTGGCGGCATTCTTCAACTGATTGAGCCCTTCGAAAACGATGGCACCTTGGTGAAGCGCAACCGAACAGAAATTGAACGCGATGTTGACCACTACACCATCATTGAGCACGATGGGGTGATCTTTGCCTGTGCTGCGCTCTACCCCTATGCCGAAGCCAAGACCGCCGAGATGGCGGCCCTCACGGTATCACCCCAATCGCAGGGCCAAGGTGATGGCGAAAAAATATTGAAGCGTGTAGAGCAGCGGGCTCGCGCCATGGGCTTGGACAGTATTTTTGTGCTTACCACTCGCACCATGCATTGGTTCATCAAGCGCGGGTTTGTTCAAATGGACCCCGACTGGTTGCCCGAGGGCCGCAAGCGCAAATACAACTGGGACCGCCGTAGCCAAGTGCTGGTTAAAAAACTCAGCTAAGGGGTTCTGAGGCTTCTAGGTTGGGAGTCGTTCTCAACAAGCCGTCACGCAGTCGCAGATAGATCATCAGAAAAAAGATGCCCATGAAAACGGCAAACGACCAATTGGCGATAGAGCCCCCCAGAAATATCCAATCGATTTTGGTGCAATCGCCACTGCCCTTGAAAATCATGGGAATGGCTCGCTGAAGCGGGAAGTTTTCAATCATGCCGTAAAAATCGCGGCCGCAAGACACCACCTCGGGTGGGTACCACTGAAGCCAGGATTGACGCGCAGCCACGAAGGCTCCAAAACCCGAAGTGATTGCAATGAGCCATGTCATGGCCAATGTGCGCACCGGCGCATTTGAGCTGATACCCAAAAGACACCACACAATGACACCGATCAGGGCGTAGCGCTGAACAATGCACATGGGGCAAGGCTCTAAGCCCAAATGGTTTTGCAAATAAACAATGCCAAATGCCAACATGGCCAAGCACCCTGCAGCAAGGAGGGCAAGCCAACGCTGCGTCGATAAATTTTTCAAGAATTAGCTTTCAACAAAAGCACGTTCTATCACGAACTGCCCAGGGATACTGGTATTGCCCTCTACAAAGCCGCGTTTTTCACACAATGCTTTGAGGTCGCGCAACATTTCAGGGCTGCCACAAATCATGACCCGATCTTCTGCGGGATTTAAAACAGGAATGCCCAAGTCTGAACTGATGGTGCCGTTTTCAAGCAACTCTGTCACTCGGCCTTGATGCTCAAACGCTTCACGCGTGACGGTGGGGTAGTACAACAGTTGTTTGCTGACCATCTCACCTAGAAACTCATTTTGAGGGAGTTCTTTGGTGATGTAGTCGTGGTAGGCCAACTCTTTCACTTCTCGCACACCATGCACCAAGACCACTTGCTCAAATCGCTCGTAGGTTTCGGGGTCGCGAATGATGCTCAAATAGGGCGCTAGGCCCGTGCCAGTGCCAATTAGGTACAAACGTTTTGCGGGCGTGAGGTAATCAATGAGCAGTGTGCCTGTGGGTTTGCGTCCGACCACAATGGTGTCGCCCACTTGAATGTGTTGCAATTTGGAAGTTAAGGGCCCGTCTTGAACTTTGATGCTCAAAAATTCAAGGTGCTCTTCATAATTGGCACTGGCAATGCTGTAGGCGCGCAACAAGGGTTTACCGTTGTCACCCCTCAGGCCAATCATGGTGAAATGGCCATTGGAAAAACGGAGTGCCTGATCTCGTGTGGTGGTGAAACTGAACAAACGATCTGTCCAGTGATGAACACTCAGGACTTTTTCTTCTAAAAATGCACTCATAAAACTTAAGGATATAAACAAAACAAGCCATTTTCAAGCTTATTGGCCTGTAATGGAAATACAATAATTTTATATCCCTATACCCACTTCATCTTTAGAATAAATCAAGGAACATCATGGCGCGCACAGTTAAATGCATCAAATTGGAATCCGAAGCCGAAGGGCTAGACTTTCCACCCTATCCGGGTGACTTGGGCAAACGCATTTGGGAAAACGTCAGCAAAGAAGCTTGGGCTGCCTGGCTTAAGCACCAAACCATGTTGGTCAACGAAAATCGCTTGAATTTGGCAGACGCTCGCGCTCGTCAGTACTTGGCCCGTCAAATGGAGAACCATTTCTTTGGATCTGGCGCCGATGCCGCCCAAGGTTATGTCCCTCCCACCACCTCCTAATTTTCACGCCAGTCATTGGAAAAGCAGAACCGCGTGCCAAACAACTTGGCACGCTCTAGAAACCTCGTTTGGGCGCGGCGAGTCTTTTCTTGAAGCTGTCAAAGTTTGGCGATCAAATCCTAACTCAGCACCCCGTCTTTTTTTCACCGCCTTCACCAGCGAACCACCCACAGACCTTCCCACTGAGCTGGCGCAAGTTTGCTATGGCCTGCTGCCCGGCGTTCACCGAATTTCTTTTGAAGGTGGATGCGTTCAATTGACTTTGTGCATTGGCGCAGCACCCCATATTGCCAAAGAAATTGACATCGCGGCAGACAGCATTTGCGTTGACAACTTAGCAACATGGAGCGCCAAAACTTTGGCACGATTGTCTCAAGTGGGGTCTCAAATCAAATGGCGTTTCGCCCAAGACACTCTCGTCAATGAGCTTCAAAATGTTGGCTTCATTTTGGATGAGTCAAGATCATCAGCTTGTTATCGTCCAACTTGGGAAGTGAAAACCGCACTGCGTTATCGTACCAAAGCTTTTAACATTGCGAAGTCAAAACCTCAAGTTGATGCCATTGTCATTGGCGCAGGTTTAGCAGGCTCGGCTGTGGCTCACAGTTTGGCGCTCAGAGGCTGGCAAGTTGAAGTGCTCGACAAAGCGCATGCATTGGGTGCTGGCGCTTCTGGCTTGCCCGCTGGCCTCTTTGCCACGCACGTATCGCCAGATAACAATGTGCTGTCACGCATTACGCGAGATGGTGTGCGCGCCACCGTACAACGTGCACAAGAGCTGCTGAAGCATGGCCTTGAATGGCAAGTTTCTCATCTGCTTGAACATCGTTATGCTGGCAAAAGACAGTTGCCCGAAGGCAGCTTGTGGCCTGCTGCTGGCCACGAGTGGAGCACACAAGCCAGCGAATTGCAAAAGCAAGCGTCAGGCTTGAATCAAAGTACACCAGCACTGTGGCACGGCATAGCCGGTTGGATTCAAACTCAAGCTTTGGTAAAGGCGCAACTCGGGCATCGCAACATCCGTTTGTCCACGAAAAGCGCGGTTGCTAAACTCATTTCTAGAAACAATCAATGGCAGTGTCTTGATGCCACAGGGCTTGTCATTGCTCAAGCACCTCAGGTCATCATTGCCAGCGCCTACGATGGCCAATTCTTGATTGACAGCGTTGAATTGCAAACTCAGGAACGCCCTCGCCCTCACCTGCCCGCTACAGCCTTGCGTGGTCAAGTTTCTTTGGGTCCTATGAGCCTATTGCCTGTTCAACTGCGCAACAAACTACCAGAGTTTCCAGTCAATGGTCGTGGCAGTTACATCGGCAATCTCCAAGCTATCTCTGCAGATATGAAGGAGCCTTATTGGATTGTGGGCTCTAGCTTTCAACGCAACGACTTTGATTTACAAACCCGAGAAGCAGATCAGTTGACTAACAGACAACAGTGGGCTGAACTCATGCCTGAATTTGAAGACGACATCCTTCACAACATTGATCTTGAAAAGACCTCATCATGGGCCGCCATTCGCATGGCACTGCCAGATCGACTGCCCGCTGTGGGTGAGTTTGCACATGCCGAATTCAAAGGCTTGAATGTGTGCACAGGCATGGGCGCAAGAGGCATCAGTTGGTCGGTGTTGTGCGGCGAACTGTTGGCCGCGCACTTGAACCACGAGCCTTTGCCCATGGCCGCATCATTGGCCAAACTGATGGCGGCCTCAAGATTTGGCTAAGTTCATTGCTGTGCAGCGGCAGGCCTGCGAGACTTCACATAGGCATCGGTAGGCTGGTAGTTTTTGCCATCGGCATAACGCCATTGCGTCATGGTGCCTTGATTGCCGCGCAGATCTAGCTTGCCCACAAACGCACCCATGGTGGACTGCTGATCAATGGCCCGAAACTCTGCAGGACCAAACGGCGTGCTGAATTTCAGACCCCGCATGGCCAACACCAACTTCTCGTTGTCAGTGCTGCCTGCTTTTTTGATGGCCGCAAAAATAGCTTGCATGGTGGCATAGCCCACCACAGATCCCACCTTGGGGTTCTCTCTGAACTTCTTGTAATAGTTGGCCGCAAAGGAAGCGTGTTCCTTGGTGTCAATTTGGTCCCACGGATAGCCCGTCACAATCCAGCCCTTGGGTGTTTCATCTTTCAACACCTCTAGGTATTCGGGCTCGCCAGACAACATCGACACCACGGGAACCTTAGGGAAAATGCTGCGCTGGTTGCCCTCACGCACCAGCTTGGCCAAGTCGGCGCCAAAGGTCACATTAAAAATAGCATCGGGTTTGCTCTGCATGAGTGCACTCAAGCTGCTGCCGGCATCAATTTTTCCAAGTGCGGGCCACTGTTCGCCCACAAACTCGACATCGGGGCGCTTGGCTTTTAACAATTCTTTGAAACTGGCAACGGCACTTTGTCCGTACTCGTAATTGGGCGCCAAGGTGGCCCAGCGCTTGGCAGGCAACTTGGCCGCTTCCTCTACCAACATGGCAGCTTGCATGTAGGTGCTGGGGCGCAAGCGGAAGGTGTAGCGATTGCCTTTGTCCCAAACGATTGCATCGGTTAGCGGCTCACTGGCCACAAAAAGTCGTTTGCTTTTACCCGCATGATCGGCCAAGGCCAAACCCACATTGGATAAAAAACCACCGGCTAAAACATCCACTTTTTCTTGGCTGATCAACTCGATGGCATGCCGCAACGCATCTTCGGGTTTGCCTGCGTCGTCTCGGGCAATGACCTCAACTTTGCGACCCAATAAGCCACCTGCGGCATTGATTTCTTCAACGGCCAATTGCCAGCCCTGCTTGTAGGGTTGTGTGAACTGAGGAATGGCTGAATAGCTGTTGATTTCGCCAATGCGAATGGGGGTTTGTGCGCTTGCAGACATGGCCAACATGGCGAACAGCGCCACGCCCCAAGCTTTCAATGGAAAAGACTTCATTCCACACTCCTCAAAACTTAAACTGTATCAGCATGCCTAAATCCAGTCGCTTTGGAGACTTTTAGGCGCCCTGCAACACCCCTCTTATGATCAAAAAGCATATATGTCAAACGAATAAGTAGTTTGATTTGACATAAAGAGGCCTTAAAGTCCAACCCTTATTTGGCTTGGCCAAAGCCTTCACCCACCAATCGCAAAGATGTACCAATACACAGAATTCGACCGCCAGTTTGTTAAGCAGCGAGCAGCCCAGCACAGAGACCAACTCGAGCGTTGGCAAAAAGGCCAGCTGGCTGACGAAGAGTTTCGCCCCCTGCGCCTTCAAAACGGCTGGTACGTTCAACGCTATGCGCCCATGTTGCGCGTGGCTGTTCCCTATGGCGAAATTTCTAGCAAACAACTGAGTGTGTTGGCCACCATTGCCAAAGAATACGATCAGCCCAACAGCGAAATTTTTTCAAAAGCCCAAGCCCAACAAGACTTGTTGCCCGGCAAATCTCCTCGCCTCATCAAAGGTTACGGTCACTTCACCACCCGTCAAAACGTTCAGTTCAACTGGATTCCATTGGATCAATCGGCCGATGTGATGGACCTCTTGGCCACCGTGGACATGCATGGCATTCAGACCAGTGGCAATTGCATTCGCAACATCACCACCGATGAATTAGCGGGCGTAGCCATCGATGAAGTGGTCGACCCTAGGCCCTATGCAGAAATTTTACGGCAGTGGAGCACGCTGCACCCTGAGTTTGCATTTCTGCCACGCAAGTTCAAGATCGCTATCACAGGCGCTCACGAAGACCGCGCTGCCATTGGTTGGCACGACGTTGGTTTACAGCTTGTCAAAAATGCACAAGGCGAAGTGGGCTTCAAAGTCTGGGTGGGCGGCGGCATGGGGCGCACACCCGTTATAGGCACACTGGTTCGTGATTTCTTGCCATGGCAACACATCATGAATTACCTGGAAGCTGTTGTCCGCATTTACAACCGGTGGGGTCGCCGGGACAACATTTACAAAGCTCGCATCAAAATTTTGGTCAAGGCCGAAGGTCAGCGCTACATTGATGAAGTTGAAGCTGAATTCAAAGAGATCGTGAACACAGATGGTGGACCGCACACCATCAGCCAAGCCGAATTTGATCGTGTGGCAGCTTGCTTCGTAGAACCCATGGCACCGGCTTCCCCCACCTCCTCGGTGGATAGCCGCAACACACAAGACCCTGCGTTCCAACGTTGGTTGAATCAAAACGTTGTGCCACACAAAAATCCCGCACTGCGCGCAGTCACGCTTTCCTTCAAACGTTTGGGCTTGGCACCGGGCGATGCAACCGCAGAACAACTAGAAGCCTCAGCTCAATTGGTAGCCAAGTATTCACGCGGTGAAGCGCGTGTCACGCATTCTCAAAACTTGGTGCTCCCTTGGGTACCCGAAAGCCAGTTGTTAGACCTCTGGCAAGAGGCCAAAGCATTAGGCTTGGCCAGTCCCAACATTGGTTTGCTGAATGACATGATTGCTTGCCCCGGCGGCGACTACTGCGCTTTGGCCAATGCCCGCGCCATTCCTGTGGCAGCGGCTATTTCAGAGCGTTACCAAGACTTAGACGAGTTGGATGATCTGGGCCCTATCGACCTGCACATCAGCGGCTGCATCAATTCGTGTGGCCATCACCACAGCGGCCACATTGGCATTTTGGGTGTCGATAAAGACGGCAAAGAATGGTATCAAGTCACTTTGGGTGGCTCGGACGGATCAGACCTTTCTGGCCCTGCAGGCCCAGGCAAAGTGGTCGGCCCATCTTTTTCTGCTGCCGAGGTACCCGAGGTGATTGAAGCCGTGATCAACAAGTACCTTGAACTTCGCGCACCAACAAGCAAGGCCCAAAACGGCCGCGCCGAATACTTCATTGAAACCTTGCGCCGTGTGGGCCAAGACAGCTTCAAAGAGGCGGCTAATTCTGCCCGTCATTCTGAACCTGCAGTCGCCTGAACCGACTTGAAATGAGTATGAAAATTCTTTCCTTTAAAGATCACAGCAGCTCAGCAGCAGATGCTGGCGTCATCAGTATGGCCAACGACGCAGATCCTCGCGAGGTGTCACTGGAGGGTGTCAAGCGCATCGATTTGCACTTTCCCAAATTCACCGATGGCCGTGCTTACAGCCAAGCTTTTTTGCTGCGCCGTCGCCTTGGCTTTCAAGGTGAAATTCGCGCTACAGGCGATGTACTCATCGACCAGTTGGTGTCCATGTCACGAACAGGGTTTGATGTAGCCGTCTTGCGCGATGGCTTGGATGCCAGCGCAGCCCAGCGTCAGTTCGACCGCTTCCCAGCTTTCTACCAAGGCTCAGCAATTGACACAAAACCCTTATTTGCAAAGACGGCCGCATGAGCGTGTCGACAGTCAGCATTGGCAAGTCTAAGCATCAGTCCAATGCCATTCACTCGAATGCAAAGCCAAGTGCCACGTACACAGAGAAAGTGGCAGAAAGCTTGGCACTGCTTCAACAAGCGGCTGCTAATTTAAGTCCTGTCACTCAGGCTTCTAGCTTGGGCGCCGAAGATGTGGTCATCACACACCTGATTAACCAGAATGCCCTGAACATTGCAATATTTGTATTGGATACAGGTGCACTGCACCGCGAAACTTTAGCGCTGCTCGAGCGCACGCAAGCGCATTCTCAAGCACCTGTGAATGTCTATCGTCCCGTCACAGAAAAAGTCATTGCTTTCATTAAAACACACGGCCAAGATGCCATGTACGAAAGCCTTGAACTTCGCAAAGCTTGCTGCCAAGTGCGCAAGCTTCAGCCTTTGGCAGATGCTTTGAAAGGCCAAAGGGCATGGGTCACAGGGTTGCGACGAGAGCAATCTAGTAATCGGGCTGAAGTGCCCTTGATTGACCGTACCGATGAGGCTACTAAAAACCAAATCAAACTCAACCCTTTAGCCAACTGGACGTGGGGTGATGTGTGGCACTACATCGCTGTGAACCAGGTGGACTACAACTCTCTGCACGACCAGTTTTTTCCAAGCATTGGCTGTGCGCCATGCACGCGCGCCATCAGCTTAGGAGAAGAGTTTCGCGCGGGCCGATGGTGGTGGGAAGACGAAGCTGCCAAAGAGTGTGGCTTGCACGCTCAGAAATAAAACGAATTTTAAATTGAACATTCATGAACGCACGCACTGAACCCGAACTGCTCCATCACCTAAGCAACGCACACCTTGACGCCTTGGAAGAAGAAACCATCTTTATTCTGCGCGAAGTGGCAGCCGCCTTCGAACGCCCTACTTTGCTTTTTTCTGGCGGCAAAGACTCGCTCGTCATGCTGAAGTGTGCAGAAAAAGCCTTTGTTGACAAACAAAAAGGGGGTCATATTCCTTACCCCTTGCTCATGATTGACACGGGTCACAACTTCAAAGAAGTGACCGACTTCCGAGATTTTCGCGCCAATGAATTAGGCGCAGAACTTATCGTCCGCAGTGTGGAAGATTCCATGAAGCGCGGCACAGTGCGCTTGGCCCATCCGGGTGAATCACGCAATGTGCACCAATCGGTTACCTTGCTCGAAGCCATTGAAGAATTCAAGTTCGATGCCCTCATTGGCGGCGCTCGTCGCGACGAAGAAAAAGCCCGCGCCAAGGAACGAATCTTCAGTCACCGCGACAGCTTTGGCCAATGGCAACCTAAATCGCAAAGACCAGAACTGTGGTCTTTGTTCAACACCAAATTGCAACCGGGCGAACATTTTCGTGTGTTCCCCATTTCCAATTGGACCGAGCTCGATGTGTGGCAATACATTGCCCGCGAAAACATTGCACTGCCCTCTATCTACTACACGCACAAACGAGAAGTGGTTGATCGCCGAGGTTTACTGGTGCCGGTAACAGAACTCACGCCAGCCAAAGATGGTGAGGCTATTCAAGTTCGCGACGTCCGTTTTCGCACTGTAGGTGATATCACCTGCACCTGCCCTGTGGCCAGCACCGCTGCTACCCCTGAAGAAATAGTGATTGAGACATTGGCCGCCGATGTGAGCGAGCGCGGCGCTACGCGCATGGACGACAAGACCTCTGAGGCCTCGATGGAAAAACGCAAAAAAGATGGGTATTTCTAATGACCAACGCCCTCAAATTCATCACCTGCGGCTCGGTAGACGACGGCAAGAGTACCCTCATTGGCCGCTTGTTGGTCGACACCAAGGCTGTGTTGCAAGACCACTTGGCGGGTGTGCAGCGCCAAGGCGTAACCGATTTGGCATTGCTCACCGATGGCTTGTCGGCTGAACGCGAGCAAGGCATTACCATCGATGTGGCTTACCGCTACTTCAACACAGAAGCACGCAAGTTCATCATTGGCGATGCGCCTGGTCATGAGCAATACACGCGCAACATGGTCACTGCGGCTTCAAGCGCCGATGCCGCCGTGGTGTTGGTCGACGCCACCAAACTAAATTGGAAAGACGCAAATCTGAATTTGCTGCCACAAACACGGCGCCACAGTTTGCTTTTAAAACTGTTGCGTGTTCCTTCAGTGGTGTTTGCCATCAACAAACTCGATGCCGTTGAAAATGCAACTGTTGCTTACCAACACATTCAAGGCGCCTTGGCCAAATTTGCCATTGAAGCTGGCATTAACGTCAAAGCTTGGGTACCCATTTCTGCGCTCAAAGGCTGGAACGTGGTGGACACCCAAGAAAACTGGTGCAGCTACACCGGCCCCAGCCTTTTACAAATATTAGAAACATTACCAAGTACCTCAGCCGAGGCCGATGCGGCCATGAGCTTCCCCGTTCAGTGGGTAGAAAAGTTCCACCACTCCAAGGTCACACATCAAGGCCGCCGTGTGTTCTGGGGTCGTGTGGCCACGGGTTCATTGCGCCTGGGCCAAAGTGTCAAAGTATTCCCAAGCGGTCAAACCGCCAAGGTAGCGCAGGTTTTATCAGCCACTCGCCAAGAAAAACCAAACATCACAGGACAGAGCGCTGGTTTGGTTCTGGACAGAGAAGTCGATGTATCCCGAGGCGATTGGATTGTGGTAGCCGACTCAGGCTTAGAAACACAGCTTCAAATTGACGCCACCGTGGCCTGGATGGACGACGAGCCCTTGGTGGCGGGTCGGCTTTATTGGGCCCTGCATGGCCACCGCTGGGTCAAAGCCAAAGTGCAGCGCATAGTGCACCGATTGAACATCCATACGCTGGCCAAAGAAGACGCCACTGAATTGCCCGCCAATGCCGTGGGTCAAGTGACTTTGGCCTTACAAGAGCCCCTGATTACCTTGCCTTTTGCCAAATCCCGCGTGTTGGGTGCCCTGATTTTGGTCGATACGGCCAGCCATAAGACCTCAGGCGCAGTGTTGGTGAATTAATCTCTGCCCTTAACTGCTTTAAAATGACATTCTTTCGGGCAATTCCGTCCGTATAACGCTTTAGCCCTAGCAAACTGCCATGACCCACGTTGTTTCTGAATCCTGTATCCGCTGCAAATACACCGACTGTGTGGATGTCTGCCCCGTAGACTGCTTCCGCGAAGGTCCCAACTTTCTCACCATAGACCCTGACGAGTGTATCGACTGTGCTGTGTGCATTCCCGAGTGCCCCGTCAATGCCATCTATGCCGAAGAAGACCTGCCAGCAGACCAAGTTCACATGACCAAACTCAATGCCGAACTGGCTTTGCTGCCCACTTGGAAAAGCATCACCAAACGCAAAATTCCCATGCCCGATGCTGACGACTGGAAAGACAAGACGGGCAAACTGAGCGAGTTGATCCGTTGATCCAAACCGAAGCCCTGATCATTGGCGCAGGCCCCGTGGGGCTGTTCCAAGCGTTTCAACTAGGGCTTCAAGACATTAGATGCCACGTGGTAGATGCTTTGCCGCAAGTGGGCGGCCAATGTGCAGAGCTTTATGCCGACAAACCCATTTACGACATACCCGGCATACCGCTTTGCACTGGTCAAGAACTGATTGACCAATTGCAAACACAAATTAAACCCTTCGCACCGCAGTTTCACCTTCAAGAATTGGTGTGTGAACTCAAAGCCACAGAAGACGGCCAGTGGCATTTGCAAACCGACAAGGGCAAGCAATTTAAAGCAGCCACAGTATTCATTGCCGCAGGTGTGGGTGCTTTTGTTCAACGCGGCCTGAATTTGCAAGGCTTCGAGGCGCTACTGGGCAAAAACATCTTTCACAAAGCACCCAATGCGTCAAGCTTCAAAGGCAAACACCTCTTGGTACTGGGCGACAACGATGCAGCCCTAGAAGCTTGCGCGCTGTGGCGCCAAGGTGCCAATGCTGCAGCCAGTGTCACCCTGGTTCACAGGCGCGATCAATTTCAAGCAACGCCTCAAGCCACTGAACAAATGCGCGAAGCTTGCATCGCAAAATCAATGAGCTTTGTGGCGGGCCAAGCCACAGCCTTAGTTCAAGATGAAGGTGCAAACTCAGGCTCAAGCAGTAGACACCTGTCTGGCCTAGAAATTCTCAACGCCCAAGGCGAAACAGAAGTTCTACCTGCAGACGCGATTCTTTTGTGTCTAGGCATTTCTCCCAAGCTAGGCCCACTTAGCGAATGGGGCTTGGCCATGGAACGCAAGCAATTGGTGGTGAACACAGAAAACTTCGCCACGCAGGCTCAAGGCATTTTTGCTGTGGGCGACATCAACACCTACCCAGGCAAAAAGAAGCTCATTTTGTGTGGCTTTCACGAAGCCACCTTGGCCGCCTTTGGTGCGGCTGACTTGCTCCACCCAGAGCGAAAAACCCTACTCCAATACACCACCACTTCCACGCATTTACACAAACTCTTGGGTGTGTCATAGAATGCAAGCTGTAACTGCAAATACAAATCTGTAGTCACATCCGCTAGGGGTGTTTTAGCTGTAAGGCTAAGACTGAGAAAGTCCCTTTGAACCTGATTGAGGTAATCCTCGCGCAGGGAAGCTTGTCTAAACAACGAGGCAAACACTCATTTGCCAACATTCGTTGAATGATCCAGCCGACCTGCCATTTCGTTGAAGGAAAACGCAATGGCACATCATTTGCCAAACTTATCATGTCAAGCATTGTTGCTTGTTAGCGCCTCTGCGCTTGCACAAAACGACACGGTCTTGATCACCAGCCCGGCTTCGCAACAAGTCAGCGGTTTTGAAAACCTCAGCCTTCGCCAAGCACCGTTCAGTGCTACCAACATAGACAACGCCACACTGCGCGACTTGGGTGCACAAAGAATTTCAGACGCGTTGCGCTTAGATTCTTCTGTCACAGACAGCTACAACTCGCCCGCCTATTGGGACATCCTGAGTGTGCGCGGCTATACATTAGACAACCGCTACAACTACCGCCGCGAAGGCTTGCCCATCAATGCAGAAACCATGATTCCCATGGACAACAAAGAGCGCATTGAACTGTTCAAAGGCACCAGCGGCATACAAGCTGGCACCAGTGCACCGGGTGGCTTGGCCAACTACGTGGTGAAGCGTCCGCCCAATTCTGCCGACACCAGTTTTCGAAGTTTGACAGTCAGTTATGGCAACGGCAGCAATAGCTCGACAGCTTTAGATCTTGGTGGACGCTATGGCGAGAACAACGCATTTGGCTACCGCGTCAATGCAGCTTACGAAGACCTCAACCCCTACATTCAAAACGCCAAAGGTCATCGGCAACTCTTGTCCTTGGCCATGGACTGGCGCATCAATTCAAACACGCGCTTAGAGTGGGAAGTTGAAAGCAGCTCGCGCCAACAAATGGGCGTGAATGCTGCCAGCCTGATTGGCAACGTCCTGCCCTCACCCCTCTACGCACGCAATAACTTCAGCAAACAAGCGTGGTCTGTACCCCAAGTATTTGAGGGCCTCACTGGCACCCTTCGCCTAAAGCAACGGTTAGATAACGGCTGGCTCTGGACCACACAATACGGTGCACAAAGACTGCGAACAGACGACCGACTGAGCTACGCCTTCGGCTGCTATGCAGAAGGCAACTACGACCGATTTTGCAGCGATAAAACTTTTGACCTTTACGACTACCGAAGCGATAACGAGCGCCGCTTAAGCGATGCGCTGCAAACCGAAATCAGTGGCCAAGTTCAATTAGCAGGACTGCAACACGATATCAGTTTTACTTGGTTAAGGCACCGCCAAATTGACAAGCTGTCGGGCGCGCAGGCCTACAACTACGCAGGCATGGGCAGCTTAGGCGGCTTCAGCGACAGCGCTGCAGACCCAACGCCTTACGACCTGAATACCAATCGACAAGAATATGCCACCGAAGTCAGTGTGAAAGATCGCATTCAAGTGCATCGATTTGCAGACCTGTGGATAGGCTTGCGCGCCAGTCACATTCAGCGAGATAGCCAACGCACCGATGGTAGCCGCGCCACACACGACGACAGAAACATCACTGCGCCTTGGCTGGCATTTAGTCACCAACTCCCATTCAACGCGCTTGGTTATCTTAGTTATGGTCAAGGCTTAGAAGCCCAAGTGACGCCCAATCGCAGCCGCTATACCAACGCGGGTGTTGCACTGCCCTCTGTCAAAAGTAAACAAAAAGAATTGGGTATCAAAGGCGCGCAAGGCCCGTGGCTTTGGAACGCCGCCTTGTTTGATATCACACGTCCAGTTTGGGGGGATCAAGGTGTTTGCGAAGAGGCCAACTCTTGTACGCGAAAGTTGGACGGCGTTGCCCAACACAAGGGCGTTGAATTGGACTTGGGCTACCGCAGTACTCAATGGAAACTAGACACTGCCGCCACATGGTTAAATGCCAAACGTTTCGAGGCCTTGATTGACCCCGCTCAAAATGGTCAGCGTCCTTTGAATGTGCCTTCATTGGTGGTGCGTGCTGCCGCTGAATACCGCTGGTTACAAGTTCCTGGTTTGCGCACCTCATTGCGCCTAAGCCATGAAGGCGAACGCTACCTGACGGAGGGCGGTACCATGACATTGCCAGCCTGGACCACGGCTGATTTGGCTGCGCATTACAGCACCAAAGTGGCGGGGCAAGACACTGACTGGACACTGGCCTTAGAGAACGCCGCGAACAGATCTTATTGGAGAGAATCGCCCAAGCAGTTTGGTCATTACTACCTTTACGCAGGCGCACCCAGAAACTTGCGCTTGACGGTTAGAACACTTTTTTAAATTGAAATCAACAGATGGCGAAGCATTACTGCCGACAGTTCTGAATTGAGGGAAAATTCCATCATGAACGATGCAACGCCCACCCATGAACAGCCTCGAAACCCTCTGCATGGTTTGACCCTTGAGGCCATTGTGAGTGAGCTTGAAGCCTACTTCGGATGGACTGAACTTGGGCAAAGGATACCAATACGATGCTTCACCCAAGACCCCAGCGTCAGTTCCAGTTTGAAGTTCTTGCGCAAGACCCCATGGGCCAGAGACAAAGTTGAAGGACTGTATTTGTTCATGCTGCGGGAAAAGCGGCGGAATGAAGGACGTCAGGATTGAGGTCTAATTTAGAAGGCATCCAAGGCACGGTGTATATCCTGCCTTGCTCCCGGATACGGAATCGAACTAATTTAAGACTTCGAACTGGCATTCACTCTTGACGCTTTGAACCGTCCGGTGCAATGCAAGCGTCCAAACTCTAGAACCTGATTACTCGTGGGGCTGTAAAAGGTGATGACGCTTTATCTGTTGACACAGGTCAAGTGGTTCCTATAATTTCAACGAGAGCGCGGGATAAATCAACGAATTACTAATTAAAGCTCTTTTAGGAGACACAATGCGCCAATTTTTCGTTCTGCCCTGCTTGGCTGCGGCGCTAGCATCCTGTAGCGTGCTGCCGCCCCCGCCCCCCGTTGCCCGAGTCTCGCCGCCTACTGAATGCAAGGCCTGGGTCGGCAGCGACCGCAATACCGAGCTACCGGGCTACTTGCTGCTGCAACCTAGTGGCGCAACCGTCTGTGTGCCGCTACTTCTCACCGCAAGCAAGCCGACTGCTGGATACAGCG
>Ga0214919_10006457_pt1 | contig 16124 bp, 16 predicted proteins | sample LL1503_MetaG_FD_177994 | JGI IMG/M metagenome (GOLD analysis project Ga0214919, IMG submission 177994) | Freshwater microbial communities from Lake Lanier, Atlanta, Georgia, United States - LL-1503 | ecosystem: Environmental > Aquatic > Freshwater > Lake | place: USA: Georgia | collected... | reverse complement strand
TCCTTATAGTCTACATACTTAATACCATACTTTTTAAAACGACAGAATTTCTTCTTAGGTTTTTCCTGCTTAATCGCGGTTAGGTATTTGATTTCATTCTTTGCCATGTTGGTAAAAATTTAATTAAGCCTCAACTGCTTTGTGAACAGGGAAACCGCCGTTTCTCTTAATGTGGTTGTACTCAACTGCGTACTTGTCAAGTTTTGTAATCATGTGACGCATAATTTGTTCGTCACGTAAAAATTGAATTTTCAATTTTTCATTCACTGTAGCTGGAGCTGTGAATTCTAGTATCCAGTAGATACCAGTAGTTTTCTTATCGATAGGATAAGCAAGTGATTTTAAACCCCAAGGATTTGAGGCTACTGTAGACCCACCATTTTCTTTGATGAAGTCTTGGTATTTTTTCTGAGCAGATTTAAAATCTTCTTCAGATAATACCGGTGTAAAAATCACCATTAATTCGTAATTGTTCATTACTTGAATTTTTTGGTTAAATAATTGGTTTTTCCCAGTGGACATTCCGATTACTCGGAACGAATCTGCCAAAACAGATTTGGGACGGCGAAGGTAGGCTATTTCAGTGTATTTCCGCTCAAAATTGGCTTAAAAATAAGGGCCACCGGGAAATGATCGCTATAACCACCCCTAAACCGGTCTCCATCATAGGTTCTTTTGGGGTAGCCCTGGTATTTACCCTGGGTTTCAATCATGTCGGGAATGGTGTAAATGATTGGTTTGTAGTTAGTTAAATTATAATTTTTAACATATTTAGTCAAAAACAGATTTTTCAACCAAACCTTAACCCTAAGTTCTATGGGGTAGGATATTAATCATATTGAGATAAATTTCAATACAAATGAATTGGACTAACTTTAAGAAAATCTAATTATATGAGTAATTATAATTTATCTAGTTTGTAAAAAGTAGCCAATCTTTAAGTCATTATAAAAATAAAACTTAGCAATTGGCTTTCATTAAACTTTAACAGTTAATGAAAATATTGTTTTATTTATTTCAAAAAAACTTAATTACAACAAATATTTTTTTTAGATTTTTTACATAAACAAAGATGTAAAAAACATAGTTTTTAGAGTAGTTTTATAGACTATATCATTCTAGTTTTTACTATTGTCTATATTTAATAAAGTGACATTTTGTTTAGGGGGAAGCGCTGTACTGGCGCAGCCTGGCTCAAAAACTAGCCTCATTCGGCTTATTGCTTGACAGCTTGGCAGAATTTGGGCTTTGGTACCCTGTTTGCTAGTATAGAGCTAAACAACAGAACTATGCAAAAAGGTCAAATTAGAGTTCAGACAGAGAACATCTTTCCAATTATTAAAAAGTTCCTTTATAGCGACCACGAAATATTTTTACGTGAGTTAGTAAGTAACGCTGTAGATGCTTCCCAAAAATTAAAAACATTAAGCTCAAAAGGCGAAGTGAAAGGCGATATTGGCAACCTTAGAGTTGATGTAATTTTAGATGCCAAAGAAAAAACATTGACCATTATGGACAATGGTATTGGTATGTCATCTGAAGAAGTAGATAAGTACATTAACCAAGTAGCCTTCAGTGGTGCAGAAGAATTTGTAAACAAATACAAAGACGCAAGCATTATTGGACATTTTGGTTTAGGTTTTTATAGCGCCTTTATGGTGAGTGAAAAAGTAGATATCTATTCTAAAAGCCACAAGGATGCACCAGGTGTTTTCTGGAGCTGCGATGGAAGCACTGAATATGAATTATATGAAGTAGACTATAGCGCCCGCGGTACTAAAATTGTTTTACATATTAACGAAGAGAGTGCCGAGTTCTTAGAAGCACAAAGAGTAAAATCTATCTTGGATCGATTCTGTAAATTCTTGCCAGTAGCTATTTATTTTACCGATGCGAATGCGGAGAAAAAAGAAGAAGATGCGAAAGCATCTGATGCAGGAGTAAAAGTTAAAGACGGGAAAGCAGCAGATGCTGAAGTAGAAAAACCAATTAACAATACCAATCCTTTATGGATTCGTAAGCCTGCCGACTTAACCAAAGAAGACTACGAGAATTTTTATAAAGAGTTATACCCCTTTGGTGAAACACCACTTTTTTGGATTCATTTAAATGTAGATTATCCCTTTAATTTAACGGGTATATTATACTTCCCAAAAATTAAGCAAAGCTTTGAAATTCAAAAGGATAAAATTCAGTTGTATTGCAACCAAGTATTTGTTACCGATGAAGTAAAAGATATTGTACCTGAGTTTTTAATGCTATTACATGGTGTTATTGATAGCCCAGACATTCCATTAAACGTAAGTCGTAGCTATTTACAAGGCGACCCGAATGTGAAAAAAATTAATGCGCACATTACTAAAAAAGTAGCCGATAAATTAGAAGAAATATTTAATTCCGATAGAAAGTCCTTTGAAGAAAAATGGGAGAGCCTAGGCTTATTCGTAAAATATGGTATGATTACCGACGATAAGTTCTTAGACAAAGCCAATAAGTTTTTAATCTTAGAAGACGCAGCTGCTGCAGGTACTTTCTATACATTAGATGAATATAAAAAAGCGACCGAGTCTAATCAAAAAAATAAAGACGGCAAACAAGTATTATTGTATACTACCAACCCAGTGGGACAAGATGCATTTATACAAGCAGCAGTAGGTAAGGGCTACAAAGTGATTAAGTTAGAGACCATGGTAGACGCTGCCTTTATTAATAATGTTGAAATGAAATGGGAAGGCGTACAGTTTGTAAGAGTAGATGCCGATGTAGTAGATAATTTAATTGACAAACAAGAAAATGTTGATTCTGTTTTATCTAAAGACGAAGTAGAGCAAGCTAAAAAACTATTTGAATTCCAAATACCTGAAACAACTATTACCGTTGAAGTGAAAGGCCTTAGCCAAGACGCTGCGCCAGTAATTGCTACTCGCCCTGAATTTATGCGTCGTATGAAAGACATGGCAAGTATGGGCGGTGGAGGCATGACTGCTTTTTATGCTCAAATGCCCGACGAAGTGCATTTTACTATAAATGGTAACCATGCTATATTCCAAGCTTTATTAAATGAGCCCGATGTAGAAAAGCAACAAAAGCAAGCCCGCAACTTAGCAGACTTGGCCTTGCTTTCACAAGGTTTATTAAAAGGCGCTGAGTTAACCAACTTTATAAATAGAAGTGTTGATTTATTAAAGTAATCGAACATTGATATAACTAAAAAGGCGTTCAGTTTTGAACGCCTTTTTTTATAATTATTTATTTTTTAGTTATTGTAAGAGCCGCTTTCTTTCAAGTCGAGTACTTGCATTTGAACTGTTTGTGTTCCCTGCCATTCATTGAGTTGCAATTGAAACACCACATCAAAAGGTTTACCCGATTTAACTATACCAATATGCTGCGCCATATTGTATCCAATACCTTTTAGTATTTGATTGCCCTGCGTAATATTAAAACTTATATGTGCTTCCTTGGCCAGTTTGCTATACCCCGTATCGTACACATTTTTAGCCAAGAATAGGGGACGCATATTATCTGGTCCAAAAGGTTCCATCTGTGTAATAATTTGATAGAAGTTCATATTAATACTATCAATAGGAATAACCGCATTAATAACAATTTCAGGAATAAGTTGTGCAGGTGTAATTCTTTCAGCCACCGCTTGTTCAAAAGCATTTTTAAAAGCTTCTAAATTTTCTAAAGCCATTGTCATACCTGCTGCGGCGAAATGCCCTCCATATCCAATTAAGTGTGCTCTACAAGCATGTAATGCTTCATATAAATTAAAACCTACTACACTTCTTGCACTTCCAGTAATTACTTCACCACTTTGGGTTAGTACAATGGTAGGTTTATAATGTCTTTCAATAAGTCTGCTTGCTACTATACCCACCACGCCTTTATGCCAATGCGATTGAAACACTACCGATGATTTTTTATTAGCATGATTGGGGTCTAATTCAATTTCTGCTAAGGCTTCTTCAGTTATAGTAGTATCGGCTTCTCTTCTATCTAAATTATCTTGTTGTAATAAAGAACCAATGGCTAATGCCTTTGAATAATCTTTTTCTACAAATAGTTGCACGGCTTTTTTAGCATCGTCCATTCTGCCTGCTGCATTAATTCTGGGCGCTACTGCAAACACTAAATTCGTAATGCGCATAGGAGTAGTTTGCTTGGCTAATTCCATTAAGGCTAGTAAGCCAGGGCAGGGCGACTCATTCACTTGTTGCAAACCAAAATAGGCCAAGGTTCTATTTTCATCTACAATAGGAACTATATCGGCAGCAATGGCGGTGGCCACTAAGTCTAAATATTCTAAATAAGACTCTGCGGGTAAACTATACTTTTCTGCTAAAGCAGTAATTAATTTTAATACCACACCACATCCACATAATTCTTTGAACGGGTAATTACAATCAATTTGTTTTGGATTTAGTATGGCAATAGCGGGCGGTAAAATAGCATCGGGTAAATGGTGGTCACAAATAATAAAATCAATGCCTAATTCTTTTGCGTATTCAACAAGTTCAATGGACTTAATACCACAGTCAACCGAAATTATTAATTGAATACCGGTTTGTTTAGCATAGTCAATTCCAATTTTTGAAACACCATAACCTTCTTTATATCTATGGGGTATATAGTATTCAACTTGGGGCGTAAGTTTTATTAAAAATTGGTATAGGGTAGCTACAGAAGTGGTGCCATCTACATCGTAGTCTCCAAATACTAAAATAGAATCGTTATTGGTAACTGCCTTTTCAATACGCGCAACGGCTTTATCCATATCCTTCATTAACCAAGGATCATGTAAATGTTCTAATTGAGGGCGAAAGAATTTTTTAGCTGCATCAAAACTATCAATGCCTCTTTGAACTAGTAGTTCACATAAGATGGGATGAATCTTTAAAGAATCTTGCAGAGACTGCACGGTTGCAGGGTTGGCTGCAAGTATATTCCATCTTTTTTCCATTAAAATTTTCTGTCGGTTGTATATCTTACAAGTTCTTCTAAAGCAGCTCTAGCAGGGCTTTCTGGGAATGTATATAATGTTAGTAAGGCTTTGTCTCTGTATTCATTCATTTTTTGTTCGGCATAATTAATACCTCCATAAGAAACTACATTATCAATCACAAATTTTACCTTGGCTTTGTCGTTGTTATTATTTTTAACAATATAAATAATTTCTTTTTTTAAAGCAGGGGGTACTTTTTGCAAAATATGAATAAGCGGAAGCGTTAATTTTTTTTCTTTGATGTCATTACCGGTAGGCTTGCCAATTTTTGCTTCTCCATAATCAAATAAGTCGTCTTTTATTTGAAAGGCCATTCCTACATTTTCACCAAACTCGCGCATTCTTTGAATAACTTCTTCATTTTCTGTAACCGAGCTTGCGCCAGCAGCGCAACTGGAGGCTAGTAGTGAAGCAGTCTTCCCACTTATAATTTCATAATAAACCGATTCATCAAAATTCAGGTTTCTTGTCTTTTCTATTTGTAGTAATTCACCCTCACTCATTTTTTTAACGGCATTCGATAAAATAGTAAGTATAGAAAAGTCTTTATTTTCAAGTGATAATAGTAAGCCTTTAGAAAGTAAATAATCGCCTACTAAAACAGCAATTTTATTTTTCCATAAAGCATTAATGGAGAACATGCCTCTTCTTTCTGTAGCATCATCCACTACATCGTCGTGCACTAGTGTAGCGGTATGTAATAATTCAACTAGGGAAGCCGCTCTATAAGAAGCATTATTAATTTCACCATGTAGTTTAGCGGAAAGTAAAACAAACATAGGGCGCATTTGCTTGCCTTTGCGTTTTACAATGTATTGCATGATACGGTCTAGCAAAGACACTCTACTTTTCACTGCATCTTTAAAATGCTGTTCAAATAAGTCTAATTCTTTTTCTATTAATTTCTTAGCTAGTTCCATGGATACCTGTAATTTATATCAATTTAGTGATTGAGCATATTAAAATGCAAATCGCCAAAATTTTGAAGGGAACTAAGCTTTAAATCCGCCAGGCCCCAATGTGGTAATTTAATATGTTCTGCCGATGGAACCACTACGCAGGTCATTCTTGCAGCCTTGGCTGCAGTCATGCCGTATACAGAATCTTCAAAGCAAATACAAGCTAGCGGAGATACATGCAATGCAGCAGCGCAGTCTAAATAAACTTGAGGATGAGGTTTTGCATAGGGAAGATGTTGAGCTGAACAGCTTGCTTGTATATAACTTCTTATACCAAGTTTATCCTTCACCCATTCTATTAATTCAACAGGAGAGGAAGTGGCTAAACCAATTTTAAAATCTCTTTTTAAAAAGAACTGAAAAATATGTTCTACGCCTGGCATTAAAGTAGCGTCTTTGTCAATTAGGTTTAAAGCAAGTTGTACTATTTTATCTTCCACTCTCTCAAATTCAGTAGAAGGAATTTTATGTTGTAATAACCAATGGGTTACAAATTCTTTTGAGCGAAGGCCTGTTGTAAGGGCATATTGTTCTTCTGTTAAGATAATCCCATATTGTCTAAATATTTCAGCAGCAGCCTGATTCCATAAAGGCTCGCTATTTATTAATAAGCCATCAATATCAAAAATTACAGCAGATTTTTCCATCGCCTAAAGGTAGTATTTGTTGTTTAAACAGAGATATTCTAGTTAATTTTAATGTATTATCTTGCAGACCTAAACTTTCAGTCCCTAATGACGATTTTAGATCGCTTAAAACATATTAGAATCTTTCGCTCCCTTATATATGGGGTGGTAGGCATATTTACTTACCCTGGGCTTGCCTTATTTAATACTGTAGAAATTGAGGGCACGGAAAACTTGAAAAATTTGCCTCATAAGAATGTTTTATTTGTAAGCAATCATCAAACTTATTTTGGAGACGTAATTGCCTTTGTGCATATTTTTTGTGCAGTTAAATGGGGGAAGTTTAACAAGCTAGGTATTCCTTATTATTTATTAAACCCTTTTACCAATGTATTTTTTGTAGCTGCCGAAGAAACGATGAATAGCAGTTGGCTTACTAGATTGTTTAAATTGGGCGGCGCTTTAACAGTTAAAAGAACTTGGAGAGCAGAAGGTGCCGATGTAAGTAGAGATAGAGATGTATTTGATACTCAAAAGATTGATAAGGCTTTGTCTAAAAGCTGGGTAATTACCTTTCCGCAAGGAACCACTAAACCTTTTGCACCTGGAAGAAAAGGAACTGCGCATATTATTAAAAATAACCAACCCATTGTAGTACCTGTAGTCATTAATGGTTTTTGGCGTGCGTTTACCAAGAAGGGCTTAACCTTTAAAAAAGTAGGTACTCCTTTAACTGTTCGATTCAAACCTGCTTTAGAAATTGATTATAATAGTTCGGTGGAAGTAATACTTGATCAAGTAATGGACGCTATTGAGCAAAGCAAAGAGTATATGCTTAAGGGTAAGCACCATACCATGTAATAATTGTTTATTTAGTCTTTTACAAATTAGTCCTTCACAAACAAAGCCTTTAATTCAGTAGCATCATCTGGCTTCATTTTTCCTGCTAATATTAAACGAAGTTGTCTACGGCGAAGTGCACTGTCGTAAAACTTTTTCTCTTCTTCCGATTCTGCAATAATTGCTGGAACTTGTTTTGGTTTTTTATTTTCATCCAAGGCTACAAAAGTAAAATAAGCCTCATTGCTTAATTCTTTACTTTGTGTAATCATATTCTGATTCCAAACTTTTAAATGTATTTCCATAGAAGTAGTGAACGCCCTTGTTACTTTTGCTTCAATACAAATTACATTGCCTAATTTAATGGGCGTCTTAAAACTAATATTATCCACTGATGCAGTCATGGCACCTGAATTACAATGTTTCGCTGCAGACAAATAAGCGGCAATATCCATCCAATACATAAGCTTACCTCCCATTAAATCACCAAAAGTATTGGTGTCATTGGGTAGTACTAATTCATTCATGGTAATAAATGAATCCTTGGCTTTTCTTGCTTCCATAAAAATTATTTGTAGCCCCAAAGGTACAGCTTAAACCGTAAAATGGTCCAATTTAGCTAAGTAGGCTGGGTCTACTTCTGCGCCAATACCTGGGGTGTCGCTAATAGTTAAATGCATTCCATTAAATTGAACACCTCCAATAATAGGGTCTTCTAAATGTCCAAGTAAACAAGTGTCCATATCGTAATACTTTACATTCTCCATGGCCATGGCAAAATGCATTTTAGCACTAAGGGCTAATCGGCTTTCTAACATGCCACCCATCATACAAGGAATTTGATTGGCTTTAGCAATATCATGTATTTTAATAGCTTCATGAATGCCGCCACTTTTGGAGAATTTAATATTTATAGAATGACAAGATTTTGTTGCCATTAATCTTCTTGCATCGTGATGCGTGAAAACCGATTCATCGGCCATAATAGCAATAGGAGAGGCTGCACATAATGCAGGTAAATAATCGTCATAATATTTGCGCATTGGTTGCTCACAAAATTCAATTTGATAAGGGGCTAAACCTTCTAAAACTTTTAAAGCCTCTTCTTTTGCCCAACCTTGGTTGGCATCAATTCTAATTTTTGTATCGTAACCAATTGCATCTCTTATACTTTTTATTCTTTCAATATCTTCAATAGGGTCTTTCCCCAATTTTACTTTAATAATATTTACACCTTGCTTTACAAAATCAATGGCATCCTTGGCCATACTTTCGGGTGTATCAATTCCAATGGTTAAATCGGTCTCAATAGGTTTGGAATTTCCTCCTAAAAAAGCATACAAGGGTTTGCTTGCTGCCTTAGCTGCAATATCGTATAAGGCTAAATCAAAAGCACTTTTAGCGGTATAGTTGCCAGCAATGATGGTATCTAGTTCATTTAACCTTTCTGTAATGGCTAAAGGGTCTTTGCCTTTCAGATAAGAAGCAAAATCCTTGGCAATATTATAACAGCTTAACTGCGTCTCACCCACAATCATTGGAAAAGCGGAACATTCTCCCCATCCAATAATACCTTCGTCGGTATGTATTTTTATAACTATGTTTTGTGCATAGTGCATGGTCCCGGTAGCAATGGTAAAAGGCGTCATGGGAATTTTAAACAAGAAAACATCGGTGGAAAGAATTTTCATAAAAACTGTTTTTTTATAAGAAGCGTAATTACAATTATAAAGATACTTAACTCTTATTTAATGACTATAATCCTTTGATTTTTAAGATTTACTACCGATATTTGCTATACGAATGAACGTTAGCATGAGCCTATCTTTAGACAATACCCAAATTGCATTTGCATATAATTCTACCGCTGAATTAAAACGAGCGCGCTTTCTTTTTTCTGTGATACAAAGTCCCTTTATTGTTTCTATAGCTACTAAGTTAACGCCTGCATTAATGAATTCTGGTTTACCATTGAATGGTTTAATTCGCAGCACTATATTTAATCAATTTGTAGGAGGAGAAACTTTAGAAGAAACTGCAAGAGTGGCTAAGCAATTAGGTGCATATGGTGTGCAAGTAATTTTAGATTATGGAGTGGAGGCTAAAGAGGGAGAAGATAATTTTGATAATGTTACTGAAAAAATAATGGAAGCAGTTGAATTTGCAGCAACTCAAAATAATATTCCTTTTGTAAGTATTAAATTAACGGGTATTGCAAGTTTACAGTTATTAGAAACTTTAAATGAAGCGCCAAGACTAAGGAGTGGTGTACATGATAGCGAAATGGAAGATGCGGCCTGGGGTCGTGTGAAAGAAAGAATGTATGCTATTTGTGATTTGGCTTCTGAAAAAGGAGTAGGTATTTTAATAGATGCAGAAGAAACTTGGATACAAGATCCTATTGATAGATTAGCCATTGAACTAATGGCAGAGTATAATAAAGAGAAAGTAGTGGTGTACAATACTTATCAATTATATAGAAATGACCGTAATCATTTTTTACAGTTGTCACTTAAAATTGCTAAAGAAAGAAATTTCAAACTAGGTGCGAAGCTTGTTCGCGGTGCCTATATGGAAAAAGAAAGACTACACGCAAAAGAGCATGGTGAGGCATCTCCTATACATTTAGATAAAGAAGCCACCGATAAAGATTTTGATGACGCAGCAGCATTTTGTATTCAAAACAAAGAAACTATTTCATTCATTCTTGCCTCTCATAATGAGCAAAGTAATTTGAAAATTGCACAACTTATGAGCGAAAAAGGCATTCCTGCTAATGACCCACATGTGCATTTTTCTCAATTATATGGAATGAGCGACCCTATTAGTTTTAATATGGCTAAGGAGGGGTATAATGTGAGCAAATACCTGCCTTTTGGGCCTATTAAGGATGTGATTCCTTATTTAATGAGAAGGGCCGAGGAAAATTCTAGCGTCAATGGTCAAACCAGTAGGGAGCTGCTTTTCATAAGGCAAGAACTGGCGCGCAGGAAGGCCAAAAAATGATTTCTAGATAAAAGGTATTGGTTGTAAATTGCACTATGCAACAATACTTGAATTTACTACAACACATTACCAACAACGGGGCTGAAAAGACCGATAGAACTGGAACTGGAACCAAAAGTTGTTTTGGATATCAGATGCGTTTTAACTTGGCAGAAGGCTTTCCCATGGTAACCACCAAAAAGCTACACTTGAAAAGTATTATTTACGAATTACTTTGGTTTTTGAATGGCGATACCAACATTAAATATTTAAATGAGAATGGGGTTCGTATATGGGACGAGTGGGCCGATAAAAATGGTGACCTAGGTCCGGTCTATGGAAAACAGTGGAGAAGTTGGGAAGGTGCGAATGGAGTAGTGATTGACCAAATTTCAGAATTAATTGAACAAATAAAAAAGACACCCGATAGCAGAAGGTTAATTGTAAGTGCTTGGAATGTGGGTGATTTATCGAAGATGGCTTTAATGCCTTGTCATAATATGTTTCAATTTTATGTGGCCGACGGAAAATTAAGTTGTCAATTGTATCAACGCAGTGCTGATGTATTTTTAGGCGTGCCTTTTAATATCGCATCTTATGCATTACTTACAATGATGATTGCTTCAGTTTGTGGTTTAGAATACGGAGACTTCGTGCATAGTTTTGGCGATGTGCATTTGTATAATAATCATGTGGAGCAAGCACAATTGCAATTGTCAAGAAAGCCTTTTCCACTTCCTACTATGAAAATTAATAAAGAAGTAAAAGATATTTTCTCTTTTCAATTCTCTGATTTCACTTTAGAGCATTATGAAGCACATCCAAGTATTAAAGCACCAGTGGCTGTTTAAAATAATATAAATGAATATAACCCTAGTAGTAGCGGCTTCTGAAAACAATGCCATTGGTTTAAATAATCAATTATTATGGCATTTGCCTAAGGACATGCGCTTTTTTAAAAACACTACCTGGGGTATGCCTATATTAATGGGGCGCAAAACTTTTGAGTCCATGGGTAGCAAGCCATTAAATGGCAGACTGAATATTATTATTACGCGTAATAAAAATTGGGTAAGTGAAGACGTAACTGTGGTGCATACCATTGAAGAAGCTATAGCACTAGCTACAAAATTTAGTTATAATGAATTACTAGTCATTGGTGGTGGTGAAATTTACGAGATGGCCTTGCCACTAGCGCAAAAAATATGGTTAACAAGGGTACATACAACCATTGAAGGAGATGTTTATTTCCCTAAATTAAATGCAGATTGGGAATTGGTAAGCAGTACCCAAAACGCTGCCGATGAAAAACATAAATTTTCTTTTGACTTTGAATGTTGGAAAAGAAAATAACATGTCTTATATATTTCCATTTACACTGCTTAATTATTTAAAATACTATTTTACTGCTTCCAATGGTAAAGGGCATGGAGTGCATTCTCCATTTGTATATAGTTTTATCCGTTCCGTCTTAAATAATAAAGGGCTTAAGCAAGAAACTAATTATTCAAATAAATACCGTGCCTTAGTCATTCGCATGGTAGCTTATTATATGCCAGCCAATGTATTGGAATTAGAAGCCTCACCTTCAAGCATAGCAAAGGTTATAGAAGAGATAGAAAATACAGATACTATAGGGCTATTATATATAAAGCAAATAATAAATGCAGAAGATTTAATAAGCTATTTTAATGCTGCTTTAAAAAAACTAAATACCCAAAGTATTTTAATTTTTGATGGCATACATGATAGTAAAGAAATGGAAGCCAGTTGGGAGACAATTAAAATGTATAAAGAAGTTAAGCTTACAATTGATTTATTTAAATTAGGTATTGTATTTTTTAGACAGGAACAATTAGAAAAAGAAAACTTTATTATCCGCTTTTAAAATATTTATACATTGCTACCTAACTCTTTCATATCATCTTTAAAAGGCTTACCTGGTTTCGATGAACAGGCATTTATACAAACACATGCGTTAAAGGAGTCGATTACTTCTATAAGAATAAACACCCAAAAATCATTTAAAGAAAATGCTTCTTCTTTTTTTGAACAGGCAAGTCCTATTGCTTGGTGTGTGGACGGTTACTATTTAAAAGAGCGCCCCTTATTTGTACTTGATCCCTTATGGCATGCAGGGGCTTATTATGTGCAAGAAGCCAGTAGTATGTTTTTGCATCATGCCTTAGAACAAATTGCACCTAATCCTGGCCCTATGCATGTTTTAGATTTATGCGCAGCGCCAGGGGGTAAGACCAGTTTACTTGCTAACTATTTTCAAAAGGGTTTAGTAGTAGCCAATGAAACTATTAAAAATAGAAATGCCATTTTGGTAGAGAATACAACTAAATGGGGAGCAGATAATGTTGTAGTAACACAGAACGATCCTTCTCATTTTAAAGCATTACCACAGTTTTTTGATATTGTATTAATTGACGCGCCTTGCAGTGGGAGTGGTTTATTTAGAAAAGACCCAGATGCTATTGAGCATTGGAGCATTGATGCTGTGCAGCATTGCAGTGTAAGGCAGTCGCGTATCATTGATGACAGTATTGATTGTTTAAAGGAAGGGGGTTATTTAATTTATTCTACCTGTTCTTATTCAATGCAAGAAGATGAAAATATTTTAGATAAAATAGCTTCCATAGAGGGAATGAAAAGTATTGATTTAAATATTGAAGAAGCTTGGAACATTATTAAAAGCGAAAGTCCAGTACATCAATCAAATGGGTACAGGTTTTATCCAGACAAAGTAAAAGGAGAGGGTTTTTTCATAGCGGTATTTAAAAAAGAACGCTCTACTAGTAACGCTTATTATGACTCTTCTTTTGTAACCACTGCCATTACAAAAAAAGAAACAGAGGTGATGAATGCACATTTTACTTTGCCGAAAGATTATTATTTTATCAATCATCAAGAAAATATTATTGCTTTAGCATTTAGTTTTAAGGATGCTTATAATACACTACTTAAAAACTTGTATGTAAAAAAAATGGGCTTGGCTATAGGAAGTATTAAAGGAGCAGATTTAATTCCAGCACATGCACTTGCTATGAGTACTTGGAAAAATTTACCCTTTCAAACCATGGAAGTGGACGAAGACACTGCCTTACAATATTTAAGAAGGGCCGATTTGAATTTACCGGGGGGTAAAGGATGGCATGCCATTCAATATAAAAATACCCGTTTAGGCTGGGCAAAATTACTACCCAATAGGTCGAATAATTACTATCCAAATGAGTGGAGAATATTGAATTATTGATGATTATATATTACATAAATATTTAATTAACATAATTTCTACTTTCTTTGTAATTCATTTTTGTACCTTTGTCTGATGTTTAAGAGATTGATTTTATTGTTCTTTATTGTCATTGGCCTTACTGGCCAATTGTCTTCTTATGCCGCCAAACATAAGCAGACCAAAAAGCATGCAGTAAAAACAACTGCCCAACATAAGAAAAAGGCAACTATTCATTCAAAAAAGAAGGGTAAGAAAGGCATTTCTAAGAAAGGTAAAAAGCGTCGTGGTAAACATAGTGCTTTTGTACCACTTAAAAATCCGGAGCCTCTGAAGTTAATTGCAGATAATAAAGAAAAGATGAGGTTGTCGGACAGCACCCTAAAGTCCACCATGCTTGTGAATAATACGGAATTAGAAGAAGGATATTTTGCAAGTTTATTTACCAATCAAAAAAAGTCAGCAAGTTTTCAAACCTTAGAAGGTACGGCTGCAGTTTTTAAAAGTGTAAGTGGATGGGAAGATAAAAAGTTTTATATCTTAACTAATCAATTACCCGTAGGTACCATTGTTAGAATTACCACTTCCGATTTAAAAAGTATTTGCGCTAAAGTTATCAATGCTTTACCTGAAGTTGGTAATTCAATTCAATACCGTTTAAGTGATGCTGCTGCTGCTATCTTAGGCATTACCAATAAGACTTTCCAGATTTCAGTTACTTATTAATTATTTCTATGAAATGTAAATTCTGTACTTTCCTTTTGTTAATGGGAAGTTTTATTATGAGTTGTGCGCAAACTAGCACAAGTTCATCTCAAGTGTTAAATGCTGCTGCATATAAAGAAGCGATTACTGCAAAAAACATTCAAGTATTAGATGTAAGAACCGCCACTGAATTTAATGGAGGTCATATAAAACATGCTCTACAAGCTAATTGGCTAGATCCAAAAGAATTTGCAGATAGAACCCAACATTTAGATAAAAACTTACCTGTATATGTGTATTGCCAAGCTGGGGGTAGAAGCGCTTCTGCTCAAGAAGCACTAGAAGCAAAAGGGTATAAGGTTATTAATTTGGAAGGAGGTATGAGTAATTGGAAAATGAATGGTTTTCCTGTGGAAGGTGCTGGGAATAAAGCGCAAATGCGTGTGGAAGATTTTGATAAAACTATAGCGAATAATAAAATAGTACTAGTGGATATTGGTGCCGACTGGTGCCCACTTTGTAGAAAAATGTTACCTGTACTTGAAAGCTTAAAACAAAAACCTGCAGCTGCTTTTTATTTTTTAGCAGTGGATGGTGGAGAGGATATTGAAGTGATGAAATCTTTGAAGTCGGAAGGCTTACCTACTTTTATACTATTTAAAAATGGCAAAGAGACTTGGAGACATCAAGGATTAGTAACACTTGAAGAATTTAATGCCGCTTTAAGTAAATAAGTTATACTAGAAATATTCCTATTTTTATATCAATACTAATCTTTTACTAATATTGATTAATAATAATTTTTTAAATAGGTTTTCTATAGCCTCTTAAAAAATCGGTAATGAGCATTCTTTTTTTACCTTCCCATTGAATATCCTCAATGCCAATATAGCCACCTTTGCAAGCAATTTTTGCAAATGTTTTTCCATCGGTAATAAAAGTACCTGGTTTTTCTGCAGCAGGTGTATCAATTATATGTGTAGTAAATAATTTCACCATTTTCCCATCTATTTTGGTAATGGCTCCAGGGAAAGGGGCAAGCCCTCTAATTAAATTATGAATACTGGCAGCTGGTTTCTCCCAATTAATTTCACAGTCCTTTGTAAAAATTTTAGGCGCGTGTTTTAGTTCTAAACTTATATCCGATTGTGCTTTGGCTTGAATAGAATTATTATTGAGCCCTTCAATAGTTTTTACAAGTAAGGTTGCACCTACTTCTTTCATGGTATCGTGTAGTTCGCCTGCCGTCATATTGGCGCTAATGTCAATAGGGGCTTGTAATAAAATATTACCTGTATCTATGGCATGTTGTAATTGGAAAGTAGTTACCCCGGTTTGTTTTTCTCCATTTATTATGGCCCAATTAATAGGAGCGGCACCTCTATATTGAGGTAGTAAAGAACCGTGCACATTTAAAGTACCCATGGGCGGAAAAGACCATATAATTTCCGGAAGCATTCTAAAAGCCACTACTACTTGTAGGTCGGGATTCAGGTTTTTGAGGGCCTCGAAAAATTCGGGTGATTTTAGTTTTTCTGGTTGCAGTACCGGTAAATTATTTTCAAGGGCAAATTGTTTTACAGCACTTTGTTGTAGCTGCATGCCTCTACCCCCTGGTTTATCTGGAGCCGTCACAACCGCTACCACATTCATTTTAGCTGCTAATAAGGCGCTTAAAGAAGCTACCGCAAAAGCAGGAGTGCCCATAAAAATAATCCTCGGTTTTCTATCCATTACGCAAAGTTAGTTTATCTGCCATA
>Ga0214919_10006456_pt1 | contig 16126 bp, 12 predicted proteins | sample LL1503_MetaG_FD_177994 | JGI IMG/M metagenome (GOLD analysis project Ga0214919, IMG submission 177994) | Freshwater microbial communities from Lake Lanier, Atlanta, Georgia, United States - LL-1503 | ecosystem: Environmental > Aquatic > Freshwater > Lake | place: USA: Georgia | collected... | reverse complement strand
AAGTTGGGCGAAAAAATTCCGCCCAACTTTTTTACGATTTCATGTGTTTTTTGATGGTGGCAGCGCGACGGCCTTTAGCTATAGGCAGCCTGGCAATCTGCTGGGAAAACCAAACATCTGATTTATTCGTATTTATCTTGCGTAATGAGCGGTATTCTTTTTGCCACGAGGCGTACAAAGCCTGTGTGTCTAGTTTCCGTGACTCACGTTTTGCTGCAGTCGGTGTGTAGAGTGGGTCTGCTGTAGTAGCTGTATCAACCATTTGCAGTACTGTTGGAGTATGAATCACGTATCTGCTCACATCAAAAGAGACCAGATCTATCAGCTCGACGGTACTGCTGCCAGCAATTAGTTTCAAGCCATTTTTGACCTGAAGAGCAAGCATTTGGCTACGCTTTTTGCCACGGACCATGCCAATGGTCAGTATGGTTTTATCTGCTTGCAGGGTAGTACTTCTATTTAACTCCAGACTGGATGCAACAAAATTACACACTGCTGCTGCGTCAAGCCGCCACTGGATCAATTGTTTGGAACATATTTGGACTCGATTAATGTCACTTCGTTTGTCGCACACAATGAATGAAACATTGGCCCCAGCAGAATTAGAAAGAGTGTGAACTGGCATGACGCAATCCTTTTCACAGCCAGGGCAGACTATACTTTTTGCGGGGCGTGCTATGTAAATCAGTTTTTGTGACTTCATTGCTCTTACAGCCTCTGCTGGCCATGAGCACAACTCATGCTCAGTAACCAAAACTTCTGTGTCTAAATCGTAAAGACGTGAAAGCAATTCGGCTAAAGCATCTTTAGGTGTCATTTTTTATTGCTGCGAAGGCGAGTCGGTCGGTTCAATTGCAGTGTTAATTTCTCTGGGCTCCAGACCCGAGGCACTTAGCATATCGCGCAACTTTAGGTCCATTTCCTCATACTTAAGCGAGCATGAGTTGGGGTGGGTAATCCGAACTTTGACAACCTTTGGCGCTTTGTCACCATTTGCACTTATGGTGACAGAAAGTTCGGCTTGAGTGATGTTGTACATGTGCATGGGCAATGCACTTTTCATTTTTTCCATCAATTCGTAAACTGCGTTCCTGTTGTCTGCTATATCAGCTTCTAGGGTTATTCGGTCACCTTTTTTTATCCTCGAGGACAAACGAAGCTTTTGCACTGCAACGTGATCTATGCCCGAGCCAAGTGCGTAAGTGAATTCAAAATTCTTTTTGAGTAACGGTGACAGATCGTAAACCCGCGTGTCTTTGGGGTTTGGCGGTAATTCATCCAATTTTAAAATTGCCTGAGCGAACATGCTTTGAAGCGGTTCAACAGCTTTCGATGATCCACGAAAATTCAAATCGAGAGATCCTTCTTTTTGAGAGTATACAAAGACCACTTCAAATGCTGGGTTGTGCGGTCGTTTGTCGAAAGTTCCGTTTACCCACTCAATGCTTTGCTGAGAATAATCTTCAGGGTAGGCAAAGAAATAATCCAGACTTCCCCGGCGAAATGGTTCCACCACACAGTTGTTGCCACGACCTTCGGTGTAATAAAAGTAGTTTCGAATCAGATTAGCCAATTCATTGATACTTGCTTGATCCACAGCTGCTTGGTTGTGAAGCATGTGATTTCGCTTGCGCCAGTATGGCAGCGTATCTGAATGAAAGAAACGAGTTGCACCTTTTCAGTATCGATGATGGTCAAGGTATGTAACCATAGCCCGTTCAAAATGGTTTGCCAAGCCTGCAAGTTCTTTTATCAGTGCGGCCAACCCATTCTGGTCATCCCTTAAGTGCCATTGAGCCTCGTCAATGATTGCTTTAAAACCCTTTTCACAACTCAACTCAAAAATATCGCGAAACTCTGCTTCTATTGTGCTTCGTCTGCTTTCTGTCAAATTTAACCAATTATTAAATAAAATTTCCGTCTTGGATTTGGGCAGAGCTGCAAATTCAACATCGGGCATCAAGCCTTTATCTGTAAAATATCGCTCAAGTAGCGTATTGGGAATTTGTCGAAAAAAATCTTTGGTAGAGTAATGCTTGCTCACAACGTACTTCCCTAATGAACTAATTTTAGGATTTGCTGCTCAAAGTGTTTTTGTAGTCACTCGAGCAATTCAATCTTAGCGTTCATATCGAAACTTAACAGATTCTTTTTTTTCAATCGATACATTTATAGCCCCAAAAACTGTCTAATTGACAAGCCAATTTGGTGCGTGATACAAGGTCTGAATTAACGCCCTCAATCACAGTTCAAGTGACACCCTCTTCTAGCCTACCAATGCAATGGCACAACGTCCGGTATATGAACCTGTCACAGTTTCATTACCTAGCAGAAGTTAGTAATTTTGGCTGCTTGTTGTTATGAGGACAGAGTTTTAATCCGTTCTTCTGAGTGAACTCTGTTGGCATTTGCCAGTCTACAGCACTGTAAGCATTCGCCTAGTTATGTAAGCCCTGCCAAAGATTCAATTTCATTCCTTTAGCTAGCAATTCCATTTAAAAAGGTTCTTTTTACACTCTTGTCGCAGTCTGCCATTTAAACTTGCAACCACGACATTGTCTGTGAGCTTTCAAGCTTACTGAAATTCAGCGCAATGTCTCATAAATAAGTCCGTTTGCCCATAAACTTAGTTATGAATTCGCTGCCATTATCGGATTTGATAGTAATATTTTCGCCTCTGATTTCCAAGAATTTGTTTAGCACACGGGCGACATCTTTGCCTTTTTTATAGTTGTCAATTGACTTGTTTTTCAGGTCAGTGTCCTAGCGTTATGAAATTACTTATGCGATAGAGTTAGCGTATGATGACTTAGCCGGTATTTCTGTAGGATCAATAATACGTTTTTTGAACAGACATTGGTGAATATTTCATTGTTTGTTACTGTGGATAATTTGCAAAACGCGGTCTTTCCCCTATTGATCCATTGAGAAACTCTTGAGTTAGTGGGGTAATGAAGCAGGCAGACTTTCCATAATCTGCATTACTGTGCGAAGGCCCGTCAGATACCGATACAGTTCTTGCTTGCTGATTTGGGGCTTACACGCCGAACGTGCTTCCAGCCACCCCACTGTTTGCACGACGCTAAAGTCGATATCAAACTGCTCTAGGGGTCGCTCCTCTTGATTTGCCAACAATTCGATGGCACTTTGCAGTGCATTTATACTCGCTCCAGAATAGATGGCGCAACACAACAAGTCTGAGTAAGGTGTGCCGGTTCGTATAAGGTCGAGGTCGACAATTCGAGCTTTGCCGCTGTAAGTGATCACCATGTTGCCGCCCTGCATGTCGGAGTGGCACAAGGTGTCTTCTCGGCTGCGGTCGTAGTTGACGATGCGCAGTGCCGCTTGTCGGCACAGTTCGCCAACATTACTTCGAGTTACTGCCGCGGCAGGCTTTCCCGCCACACAATCGATATGTACGACCGATATTGGTCCGCAGGCTGCATGAATTTTTTCGACGAGAACCCTTGGTACAAAACGCAAGTTGTTTCGTAGGGCCACTGCGATCGCTAAAGGTTCATTCACATCCTCAGGCGGCCGTCGCTCTGGAAAATAGTTCGCCAACCGGCCAACGAACGGGAACAGCATGTAGGTCCGTTGGTCAAAATCGACGAATCGAAAATTCTCGCCTAAGAGTTCCGGTGATACCAGCACAGAACTAGGTAAAGCCGCTAGGTGGGCACAAAGAGCTTCAACAGTTTCCTCATCGAGTCGGCTCAATACCGATTCTGATGGGAGCCTTTTAATAACCTTTAGACCCTGTGGTGTAGTTACTAATTCCACTTGATTTGGCCCACGGACCATGGAAATGTCAACGAGGTTGGCTCCGCGCATTAGCACCAATGGCAAGCCCATTTCGCGTCGTCCGGATGCACGTATCAGGACGCGCTTACTGTCCTTCATCATACCGAAATATGTTGTAAAGCAGACGATGCGTACATCTCTGAAGTGGTGGGACAGCTCGCGAAATAGCAGCTCCATATTGTATTGATCCTCGCGCACAATGCCTTTGCTGGAAATCGAAGGCTCGCGTACGTCCCAAGGAGTTTCGAGATATAGAGTTTCACGAGTGAGAGCAGCAACACGAGCGACAGAATCTTCGACAGTCATACCTTGATCAACTAGCCAGTGCAACACCTCCATGAGGCAAACGATGTCAGCCGCATGACTACAGGGATCGAGTTGATCAAAATTGCGTTGCTCGACGGTTATAGGCAACCGGTGGCGTGTTACTACTGTCGAGAAAAAATCGACAAGTGGCTGCTGTACGTCGATTGAATGTACTCGAGATGCACCAAGTTGTAAGGCATATATTGAGAGCATTCCAGTATTGGCACCAATGTCAAGTACAGTTCTGTTGCTGAACTCGCTTGTCTTCCAGCCCAGCTCCATAAGCCTAATATAGGTGCTGTCATTGGTCGGTATAAGCGTCTCAGGGTCGTAGTGCTCATATGCACACGCGCTCTCTGGTAGAAATAACTTCGTTTCATGCATGCGAATTTCCTATTGATATCTGAAGCTTAGTGCGGAACATTGTGGTGTTGGTTCTGCGGCGTCAATTCCGACGAAACCAAATATTGCCGCCAAAATTACCGGCGCACTTTGGCATTCTTGAGAGCAATTCTGCGCGGTGGAAGGTTACAAGGTAATTTGCGAACAGCGTTATGCAGAAGTCTTTGTTGTGCTGTAGGAACGCCCGCAGCAAATATGTTTCGTTCCACGCGCGCCCTTGGAATGCCCAGCTTTCGGGGTACTCAAAAGGGTAGAAGATATCGTGAAAATGGATATGGACCCCTGGATTTAACCGCGGTAACACCTCGAAAAACAAATAGTTGACGTCGCTTCCTGTCTTGCTAACGTGGGTCGAGTCGATGAATAGGATGTCGTTGGCTTCAAGTGCATCAAAGACTGCAAGATCAACGTCTTGCACTCGTGTGCCGATAAGATTGATTCGATCCTCATCGCCCGGCTTTAGTAGTGATTTCAACAGTTTTGGGTACGGTTCTATAAACGTGCATTTGATGGAATTTCCAAAAAAAAGTTCGTTAGTGTCGAGCGTGACGCAAGATGAGTGACCCGATCCCACCTCGATGATACGGTTTGGACGTAAGTAACGGATCATGCAGTACAGGAAAATCGCGTCGGTGTGCGCGTACGCCGTATTAGCGAAACCGTACCGAAGGCCTTCTAGGGGTGTCTCGTTAAAGGGCATGTCTCGGTAGAAGTCCTCAGCGAATCTCTGCATCAACGTCAGCTGGCCGGGGGCATCAAGTTCAATCCCTGGCAATTCACGCGCTGGCCGTCCGAAGATGCGCGCCCGGTCTCGCTCCAAGTCGGCGATCGACGGGATCGGGGAGTAGAAGTGCCCAGGAGGGAACAGGTTTTTAGTGGGAGGGAGGGGTGTATCCATGAAAACCCTTGCGTTGCATCGAATTAATAATCTAAAGCGAGCGGCAAATTTGCGCCCTTAATGGTTATTGACAGTAGCTGATGTTTTTGAGTTTTAGGCATTAGTTTTTCTATCTAACGCGTCACCGCATAAATCTCCCGCCGACCTGAGAAAAAGCCTAGGTATTGCAGCGGTTTACCCATCAGCGTATAGCCATGTTCTAAGGAGTAGTTCTTGCGGGCCTGGGTAAGGGCATTGTTAGAGAGGGTTTGCCATTGCTTCGGGTCGTTGTATAAAGCAAGGATAGCCTCACACCAATGTGTGGTTGTTCGGGCAATCATTACGCTTGTTCCATCTGATACATCTATCCCCTCCGCGGCAATTGGACTCAACACAGTCGGCACCCCATAACTGATCGCATCCAGCACTTTGCCCTTGATGCCGGCTCCTGACTGAAGCGGAGCTACAAACACCCGGCAGGTTTCAAAGACTTCATCCAGGTTTTCTACAAAACCGTGCATTTCAATGTCGTCAGTCGCCAGCTTCTTCAACTGATCTGGCAGATGGCTGCCATACACGTGAAAAGTGATAATCTTTTTGCTTTGAGCGCGCAGCAACGGCATCATATTTTTGATGAACCATTCCACCGCCTCTACATTGGGTGGGTGGCGGTAGCCACCCAAAAAAGCGATGCCGTTGCGCTTTTCAAACGGTGTTTTGTGACCTTTAGCCTCCAGCACCCATGGGCATTTAAAGATGTTGTCGGCCCTCAGCAGGTGGCTGGTTATGACGGCGTGCTCTGTATCGTTGTACGACAAGATGGCATCCACCTTTCGCATCACGTCCAGTTCGCGGTCGCGTGTAGTTATTTGGCCGGAAAGATCTTTGTCACCCTTAGCTAGTGCTGCGCGCAGTTCGCGCAAAAAGTGCAAATCAGCGTTGTTAAACATGATCTTGGCGCGCGGCGCATGCTTGCGCACAATTTCGATGTAGCGCTCGGCAACGTTGTACCGAGTGATGTAAACCAAATCAAATTCGTGCCCGCGTTCTCTTAACACCTGCTCGATGCTTGTGCTGAAGGGGGCATGCAGACATTCAACCCCTTGTTTTTGTAAATCTTGGGTGTAGGGGCCAAAGTGCGCTAGGTTTTCGGGGATGAAGCTGAGCTTAAAGCCCAGAGCCTGAAGCAGCTTTAATTCTTTTACGGCGGCGTAGCTGCCAGCGTCTTTGTCGGGCTGCGGTGTGGCATAGTCGATCACAAGGGCGCGGTAGCGTACACCGCGGTCTTTGTGGCGCCACAGGTTTTCGGTGGCTGGGTCGCCGTTGTGCTGGTAGTCGTCTACCCACTTCTGACGGAATTTGGGTGCGTTGATCGTTTGGTAACGTTTCAAGCCGCTGCTGGTGTCAATACCGTTACTTTGCCCTTCGAAGTGAATAATCTCTGCATGTGGGGTGTAGTAGGTACCCCAGCCTGCCTTTCGAAGCTTGAAGCATAAGTCGGTATCCTCGTAATAGCATGGCGCGTATTCATCGCTGAAGCCGCCCACTTCGTCCCACAATGCTTTAGGGACCATTATGGCCGCACCAGTCAAGTAATCTGTCTGGCGCACGTAGTTCCATTGAGGGTCATATGGGTTGCCGTTGCGCCCGAGGTTCCAAGGTTCACCGTTACTCCAAACGATGCCGCCAGCTTCTTGCAGTTTTCCGTCGGGATACAGCAGCTTGGCCCCAACTGCGCCCACCTTTTCGAAACGGCCAAATACGTCCAGCATTTCGTCCAGCCAACTTGGGCCCACCTCGGTGTCGTTGTTTAGCATTACCAGATACTTGCCTTTTGCCTGCGCCACGGCCATATTGCAGTTTCGCAGAAACCCAAGGTTTTTCTGGTTGATGATCACGCGCACGTTAGCCACGTACTGGGTGATGTTGATAGTTTCGTCATCGCTCACGTCATCGACAACAATCACTTCAAAGCTGGTTTTGTTGTGACTGAGAATGAGCGATGCCAGGCAGTGGTAAGTAAGCTCGAACTTGTTGTGTACCGGGATGACGATAGACACTTCGGGCTGGTCTGCCTCGGGTAGTTCCAATTTTGGAAACTTGGAACGGTTTACATAGCCTTCGTTCAGCACCCGCAGGGCAAGCTGCGCCTTGGCCAGTGCCTTCATATCATTGGTGTCGGTCGCTATGCTGGCCCAATCTTTCAGCATTGTTAATCGGCGAGACACTGCACCAGGAAGGCTGAAGTAAAGTTGGCTTGATGTGTCTTTGCCGTGACTTAGATATATCCAAGGCGTCAGAATGGGGGGTAGGATATCCACCAAATCAGCTTGGCAGGTTTCGTTGCCTTCCACCATCACAGTAATGCGATGAGCTTGGCCATCAAAGTATGTAGGTGGTAGCAAGAATGAGATAGCGTAAGCACCATCATTGAGCTTATTGGCAATACCATAGCCGGCCGGTTCGCTATCCACCAACACCTGGTAGCCCAGGGAGCCATCACTATCGACAGAGTTAGTGATCACACCATTCAGCACGGGGCCGTCCAAGTCTGTCAGCTTAACGTTCAATCCATCGCCATCGCCATCTCCAACGACAATGGACTTGGTCTCTAACACATGATTACCGTCGCATACCAGTGATAAGCCCCCCTTACTGCTAAGCCTTTGATTTGCCAGAACCGGAAGTCGAAAAGAGTAATAACCGTCGCCCAAAGCAGCCTCAAGTAAATCTTCGCGAAACCGGTCGGCCAATCCTTGTGCCACAACGCTTACACCAGAGAAGACTTGCACGCGAACGCGCTGCTCAGGCGCAGCACCATTGTAGGCCCAACCAAATATATAGCCACTGTCGTAGCCATCTAGCGAGCCTTTGTACTGCGATGGTGCGGCAGCATTTTCACCTTTGCCATGCGTCACGGTCGCAGCATTTTCTTTTTTCACACGGCTAATTCGCTTAGAAGTAGATTGTGAAGAAAGCTGTGATGATTGTTTTTTTTGAGTTGTCATGGCAAATCAGAAAAGTTGAATAGTTAGGTTGCTGCTTTTTGCAGAGCGTCGATAACAGCCTTTAGAACCTTCTTGGGTACTTGAAGTTGCAATTGAGGCCGTGATTTACCGTCTGGCTGAATTTGAACTAGAAGCAAGCGAGCTACGTCTTTATGGACGCCCATGGCTTGTACGCCATCAATCAGAACACTTGGAACTGCAGTGGGATCGTTTGAATTCATATGAGAACTTTCATAATATTGATTCAGGGCCGTGCGTAGTCATCTTCCAACCGCACAATGTCGTCTTCGCCTAGATAGCTTCCGGATTGCACTTCCACAATGTGAAGCGGTACATTGCCAGGGTTGTGTAGCCGATGCACTTCACCTTGTGGTATGAAAGTGGACTGGTTTTCACTTAGAGTAATCTTTTGCTCTCCTAACGTGACTTGGGCAGTTCCACTTACCACTACCCAGTGTTCGGCTCGGTGGTTGTGCATTTGTAGGCTAATCTGGTGACCTGGCTTGACCATGAGTCTCTTGACCTGAAAACGCTCGCCACGGTCTGTTGCCTCGTACCAACCCCAAGGACGGTGCACACGCAAATGGTCAATATGCTCGGTGCGACCCAGTACTTTTAAGTTGTCCACCGCTAATTTGACGTTTTGCGCCTGCGCCTTTGGCATGACCATTACGACGTCTGGCGTTTCGATCACCACGGTGTCGTTCATGCCAATTACGGTGACTTGCCTGCCGCTGGCGTGAACCAGGTTGTTGTGACTTTGGGCCACAAATACGTCGCCTCGCACGCTGTTGCCCGCTGCATCTTTTGGTAGCACGGCCCACAGGGCATTCCAAGACCCCACATCGCTCCAGCCTAGCGCGGCTGGCACAACGGCCGCACGGCAGGTGCCTTGCATGATGGCAAAGTCAATCGATTCGGACGGGCATGCGGCAAAAGCTTGGGTGTCGGGGCGGCAAAAGTCCAAGTCTTGTGTGCATGCTTGCCAGGCCTGCCGAGCTGCCTCTAGGATTTTGGGGCGTTGCTTACCTAGTTCTTCCAAGTAACGACGGGCGCTGAAGACGAACATGCCACTGTTCCAGTAATAGTTACCTTCAGCAAGATATCGCATGGCAGTGGCGGCATCTGGCTTTTCAACGAACTGGTTTACAGGGTAAATTGGCTGTCCCGTAATGTTGGGAAATAGTTCACTGTTCTTACCTATCCGGATGTAGCCGTAGCCTATTTCGGGCGCTGTCGGCTCGATGCCAAAGGTGACCAACCATCCTTCCTGTGCAGCATGTGCAGCGCAGGCTATGGCTTGGGCAAAGGCTGCTTGGTGCAGGATCACGTGATCAGACGGCAAGACCAGCATTAAAGCATCGGGGGTAGGCTGCGTAGGGTGCTCGGCCAAGTGCAGTGCGGCTAGTGCTATGGCGGGGGCTGTGTTGCGGCCAACGGGTTCGAGGTAAATGGTGGGTTGTGCTTGTATGGCCTGGCATTGCTCGGCCACTAGGAAGCGGTGGTCGGAATTGCAGACAAGCAGCGGGGGCTGCGCCCCTGGCAGTGCTGCGGCGCGCATCAGAGTGCTTTGTAGTAGGCTGTACTTTGTGTCAACCAGTGTGTGAAACTGTTTGGGAAAACTGGACCGCGAAAGCGGCCATAGTCGAGAACCACTTCCACCGCAAAGCACCACTGGATGAAGATCAACGTACTTCATGATTGATCATTAAAAGTTGACGAAGTGACCTTACTTCTTGACTTCATAAGCCCCTTGCTTTGCTCAATCCCATTTGAAGATTTATTCAGGGCAACTTTTCTCTTCGCATCCTCGCTTCTACCGGTCGTTGTTTTTTGATTTGAAACTGCTTTTTCCGTTGCTTTACTTATTTCTCTCAGATTAGTCAGTGCATCCTGGTAATTGGGCTGTAGCTTGATGGCAATTTCGTACTGTTTTTTTGCTGAAATCTTGTCTCCAAGTAGATTTAAAACATTTCCTAAATTGTTATGTGCTTGAGGCATCTCAGGTTTCAGTTTGATCGCTGTCTCATAGGCCTTTATGGCGTCACTCAACTTATCAATTCGCTTGTATGCAACACCTAAATTAATGTAAGCAGTAGCAAACTTTGAATTCAATTTGATAGCTCTTAGGAAAACTTTGACAGCTTTTTCTGTCTCGTCCCGTTGCAAATAAATCAGGCCAAGCGTGTTCTGATACGCAGCATCATCAGGTTTTAGAAGAATGGCTTGCTGAACACATTTGAGGGCGCCTGGTAGATCATTCAATTGGCGAAGGCAATCCGACAAGCCGTTTAAGCCAATGTCGCTGTCTGCATTCAAAATTAATGCGGCCTTGTAGGTTCTCGTTGCTTCAAATAAATTTCCCTCGTTCACCAAAGCCTGTGCATGTTTAATCAATTGCTCAAACGGAGCTGAAATCGCAGAGGCATTTGTTAAAGACTCTATTTTTTTGAGCAATATTTCTGACGAAACAATCTTGTACGCTAGACGATAACAATTCAGTGCCTGCTGCGATTGCCCTAACTGCTCAAATGCCAATCCAACCTGCGCCATGATCTCGGACTGAGTTTCTTTTTTGACCTTAGCTTCTTTTGCCTGAACTGCCTGCCAAAGTTTTTGCAGAATGACAAGCGCATTAGCGCTTTCTCCCGTCCTGTTCAGTACAACTGCCATGCCCATCTGGGCAGCGGCATTCCCAGGTTTTTGGTTGTTGGCTTGGTTGTAAAGCTTTAGGGCCTCACCAAAATCAAATGCATCCAGCTTGGCGGCAGCCTGCTTGAGCAAAGCATTAAATGCTGGCTGTTTCATCAATTAACTCCAATAGGTCAAATTGATCGGATGAGCACCGATCAAGAATATTCAAATGTTGCGGCAAGACCGTTTCGTAAAAGTCGTAATCTTTTTCAATTTTTTGGCGTGCGTTTTTTCTTAAGTGCGCATACTGGTCAGGGCTTGAGAGAACCTCGATTACTTTTTCTGCAACTTGTTTTTCATCGTCAAATTGAACGAGCAGTCCTTCAGCGCAGTCTTCAATGACTTCTTCCACGGGCGCTGTTTTTGAAGCAATAACGACCGCACCACAAGCCATTGACTCAAGCAAACTCCAAGAAAGTACAAACGGATAAGTTAAGTAAATATGTGCGGAGGAAATTTGCAAAACTTGCAGGTACTGCTCGTATGAAACCGTACCCAAAAAATGAATTCTTGCAATCATCTCTGCCGTTAGCTCATCTTGAATTTCTTCTAAATACAAGTTACGCCAGCTCGTATTGGTTTTCGGTGACGGGCCATATGTCGGCTGCAACTTACCTAAAATCACTACATGACAGTTGGGCCGACTTTTTAAAATCGCAGGCAAGCTTCTAACAAATGTGTGAAACCCTCTGTAGGGCTCTAAGCTCCTACTCACATATGTCAGAACTTCATCCGAGTTCGAAAGGGTAATGGCGGGAGTCTTCCATCGCCCATCACTTAATACAACCTCAATTTCAGGCAAGTTAACCTGGGCGGACAAGTTGGGTTTAATCACTTGTGTGTCTATGCCTTCATGCAAGACTTGAATGCAGCTCTGATAGGCGCGTGGGTATCTTGATTTTTGCCACTCGGAAGCGCAAAGGTGCATGTCCGCAGACTCCAGCGACATCTGCTGAACAATGTTCATGGTCCTGACGCGGAAGATGTCGTCAAAACTCATGGGGAACTCTTTGTCAAACCCCACATCCGCTCCCCGAGGCTGGTAGTAGTACTCCATGATTGCAATGATTTTTGCAAAAGGGAATAAGTCCTTCAGGTACAAGCCATCCCCCCAGCCTGGGTGCACATAGATCACATCTGGATCAAATCCCTCTTGTATCTTCAACTGCAAAAACCTAGCAACTGCTTGGGCACGCCTAACGGCTGCGTCTGCCCCCACTAGGTAGGGATGTATGTCACTTGGGTTCTTTTCAGCGCATTCGTATGCCCATTGCGTCAAATTAGGAAGTTCGACTTCATCTTTCCATGCGCCGTCTCTGAGCGAGAAAACCTGATGCTCCGCCATGCCGCAAAGGGCATTTGCTAACAATTTGAATTGACCAGGAAAATTAGGATGCACGAACAGAATGTCCAATTCGGGCCTCCACTTTTTTGAGTGCTGTGCTCAGTGCCGTTTTGATTGAAGTCTTGTCTGTCCAAATGCTCTCAAAGCCCTGAATAACTTCCTGAGTAAGTAGTGGACTGGGTCCTACGGCATAACCAATGTAAACGGCGTCTTCAAAGTCTGTAGCGTGTCTTTTTGCGCCTTCACCTAAAGAAGGCCAGATGTGCACACATACTTCGCACACTGGTTGCTTGAATTTCTCACCAGGGAATAACTCCTCAGTAGTGACCAGCATACCAAGCTGCATGGCCTGTGCCGCTAGGCACTCACCCGCATGACGAACTAACTTTCGGTTGGCTACCTTAGGCGCAGACTTCGGGCTGGGGTCAGAGTGTAGGACTATGCTGAGGCGCACCTTGTGTCCTAGCCACTCTTGTAGTTGCTCGGGACTGTGAAGGGCTGCGCAAATGGGACTTAACTCTGCGTCAGCCCATAAAGATACTGCCTTTTCTTTGCTACGGCCCATCAACTCGGGGATGATTGCAAAGACCCTGCAATCTGCTCGCAAGAATGTCTCGGCCCTAAGTATGGAAGCTTTGATAGACGCAAACTCAGGCGTAAAAATTAGCAGTGAATGGAAGTCAGAAAAGTCGCGCCAACCTTCGCTCTTGGGGATGATTTTGATCTTGGCTTGCGGAAATAAATTTCTCAACTCTCGTGCCCATTCAAGAGAGAGTGACAAGTTGCTGGTGATCGGTTTTGTATTTTTTTGGAAGATGCCTTTTTTAATGTCTCCCCATAAATTCCCAGAGAAATTTGTCTCTACGTCGTCTACGACCAAGCCAATGCAAAGCTGTTCCGCACACAGTTGTTTGTCACCAGTCATTAAGCTTTGCCACCAGTGGCTTTTAATCCAAATCCCTTTTTGTGCTAGCAATCTTTCCTGATTTTCTAACTGGTGCTTAGCCGATTGTGAGTTTTGCGATTTAAACCTCGAGTGCCCATGCCTGTGCAGTGCTACCAAGTCATTCCTGCAAACAATGCGTTTTTTATCATTTCCATAAGATTTTCTTAAGCAGTATTCAACGTCCTCGTAGCCGTAGAAGTAGCCTTTATCAAAGCCGCCATCAGCTAAAAAATCTTTTTTGCGTGCGAGCATCACGGCAGCTGTTACGGCAGGAACCTCACAAGCGCTGAATAAATTTTCGGCGCCAGGAGACTGCACATTGACTTCGTATGGCCAATAGACATGACCCGACAAAGTGAAACGAACACCTAGGTGCTGAACAGGGGCAATCGCAATTTCGGCTGGGTTTGATTTGTCTGGGTCGTGCTTGATCAATTTAAGACCAACCAGTGCAACACTTGAATCAGTCAGGGTCTTGATCATCTCTGGCAAAACATCCTGCACAAGTACGATGTCATTGTTCAAAAATAGTATGTACTTGCCTCTGGCAATGTCTGCGCCTAGATTTGACGATTCAGAGAATGACTGGTTTTTTTCTAACTGAACCCAGTTGATTGGCATCTTATGAGACCAGCGGGCAGCGACATTTTTGCTTTGATCGTCAGAGTTGTGATCAATGACAATTATTTCTGCCGGTACTGAGTTGTATCGGCTCCAGCTTTCAAATAGGGCTTCAAGGCAGTCATGTCCATTCCTGTTGAGGATGACTGCACTGACGAGTGGGCTACTTGACTTGAGTTTGGTTAGATTGAATTTTTCAGTTGAACTTTGATCAAATAAAGTTGTGTTGACTTCGGTGTTGTCATTCGCAAAATTAACAGTCCAGTGCATGTCTTTGTGCTCGTAGCTTCTTAGGTTGCCAATCGGCTGCCTCGTCACAGGGCATCTCAATTGCACTGTGTGAACGCCTTCTTTTTTTAGGCGGTAGGGCACAGAAACTTCAAATCCTAGAAGGCCAAGTTCAGCCTGCGGCTTGTCAAGAAACTCTGCTATTTCAGGGACATACAAATTGGGTCTAATGACCAGCTCAACTTGTTCGTCTACCAATAATTCAACTTCTACAGCTTCTTTTAGGTTATGAATGTTCATAACCCAACCCACTAGCCCAGCGGCTGAAATGCTCTCAATGTGCCCCACCAATTGGCGGGGCAGCTCATGTTGATCAGAAGGTTGAGTCAAAACCGCGCTGTCAAATCTCGAATCCAAATACTGCATTCCAAAAGACCCGCAATAGATTTTTTGTTGTTAGGATTTGATTTCAATAAAGCTCAGATCGGAAGTGATGTCGGCAATCTTCACGCCAACAAGTGAAATGGTTAACTCATTGCCAAATGAAACGGTCAAGCCTGTGGGAGTATCCTGAATGAATGAGACAGCTTTAACAAGCTGATCAATGCTGGTAAGTCCAGGATGTTGGAAAACTAGTTTATCGCCCTGAGCAATGTTCAGATCCCCCACATTCACAAGACTGTTTCCGCCTTTAAGTACAAATTTATCTGCACCAGAGCCACCAACAAGCGTGTCGTTTCCACCGCCACCCACCAAGGTGTCTGCACCTGATCCACCCGTAATGTTTTGGTTGCCGTTGTCGCCACCAACGTAAGCAGCTCCTCCAAGGACCTGTACTTTGGCATCGTTCACAACTAACACTCGGTCTAAATTTTCTAAGATCAAAGTCTGATCTTTATTTAGCCCAGTAGCCATAACAGCGAGAACTTCTTTATTCCCAGTAGCACTACCCGATAACTTGACAGTGTCTGCTTTCGCGCCCGTTGGGTTTTCGCTAGATATGTTCACGAATCGGACAGCCAAATCTTTACCTTGTCCTTCTGTTGCAAGTTTGACAGCATCAATCAAAGATTCTCGTTTTTGGACAACTTCGGTAGACTTGTTAGAAGATGGCAATGCAGCATCGATCAAGCCTTTGAAATAATTAGTAGCGGCTTCAACGTCAACTGCTTTTGCAGGTCCAGCAAAGTTTAAGTTGACTTTTTCAGGTAGAACAACGCCCAGTGATACATTGCCATCATTGATCGTACCGGTTGTTCCAGCACCCTTAGAGATCAATGCGCCAGTTGAGTTGCCAGACATGTCAACACCAGTAACAACTGTGCTTGTTCCAACATCAGTGACTGTTGCAGTGCCGTTGATCGCGGCAACCACGGCTGTGAGTAGGTCTTTGCTTTGAGCAGAAAGACCTGTGGTGACTGCACCAACAATTGAATCAGCGGCCATGCTTTACTCCTACGTTACTTATATGTAATTCGTTCAACTTTTTATTCACCTGATCTCGAATAGCGATCAGGTGAGACTCGTTTAAATTTTCAAACTCAACTATCGGGTGAGAAATAAGTGGGACATTGAACGTTTTTTCTAGGATTAGTACCAACTCAAGGCTCGGTACCGATGTCCCCATCAACCACTTTCTTGCGGTCTCATGTGAGACCTCAACAGTGGTTGAAGCAAAAATTTTCTTTATCAATTTGGCCGCAGTTGGACGTTCGCGAAAGACGCGAATGTAGGTTCCAACAAGCAAATCTCTAAAGAGTTCTTTGTTCACTAACTATTCCTGATTTGAGACTATGTTATCCAATTGATAAGCGTATAAATCCAATAATTATTGGAATCTTTGATAGAGAGAGAGAGAGAGAGAGAGAGAGAGAGAGAGAGAGAGAGAATATTTA
>Ga0214919_10006452_pt1 | contig 16128 bp, 13 predicted proteins | sample LL1503_MetaG_FD_177994 | JGI IMG/M metagenome (GOLD analysis project Ga0214919, IMG submission 177994) | Freshwater microbial communities from Lake Lanier, Atlanta, Georgia, United States - LL-1503 | ecosystem: Environmental > Aquatic > Freshwater > Lake | place: USA: Georgia | collected... | reverse complement strand
TTTTTATTTTAACAAGCATCTATTAAATATATATAAGCTAAAATACCAATTATTGTCATATTATACAACGCTCTCAAAAATATGACATTGTAATATTTTTGATAAGCTATACTTGAAAAAGTTTTAAATTTTTTTAAAAAAAAATAAAATTATAAGATATATATGAGATATATAGAAAATGTATAGATAAATTAAAATTCATAAGGTGTTTTCTGCAAACAAGACTCATAATCATTTTTTAGAAAATTATTTATTTCCAAAATGTCTTGATTATCGCGATCAATTATATTTTTAATTAACTCATAAAGTTTATCATAATGCAATTGATACATCTCACTTTCATTTGGTATTTTAAAATTTTGCAATTTATCAAATATTCTTGATTCTAAAGACTTAGAATTACAACATTTAAAATGAGCACAGTAAAAATATTTATCATCTTTTAACCTTCCTGTATTATATCCAGATAATCTTGTTTTAATATTTACAGTTCTTCCAATTTTAAATTTATTATAAATTGATAATATTTTAGTAGATGCAATATAAATATGTTCATTAATATTCAATGGAAAATTATTTATATATTGATTCATAATAATAGGTTTAGTATTTGTATAAGGGTTAGATGATAATTCAACAATTGTATTTTCCAATGTTTTTATTTTACTTTGCAAATTTTTATTTTCAATTATTGTATTATCTAATATATTAATATTTTTATTTATTTTCATACGTTTTATTACATTTATATTTATTAATTCACTTTGTTTTCTTTTTCTATCTGTACATTTTTTTTTTAAATTTTGATGGCATAAAAATTGTGATTGATATCTAAATGCCTTATTACACAAATCACATAGATACATAATTAATTATATATATGATTTAAAAAGTTTCAATTTTAAATTTTTTATCTTATTAAAATAAGTATTATAAATTAAATAATTATATAAATATATAAGAATGAAATTAATAATAAATTATAAAAAACCCAAATATGAAAATAATAAACTTATAAGTTATGATATAGATAGTACATATGTTATTGACTATAAAAATACTAAGAAGGGTGGTGATATATTTGATAATTTAGAAAATATAATAGTTAAAAAACCCGAGGTTGTTAATAAAAGTAAAAGTACAATTAATATAGTTAAGAAGGATAATATAAATTATGTAAGAGATATAAAATTAAATGAACATTTAACAATATTTAATATCAAAGAGATAATCTATAATCTAACCAATATTACTATTGAAAATCAACATATAGAACAATTAATTAAAAAAAAAGAATATGAGAATATAGATTATAAATACGAAAATAAGAAATTATTAATATCTATAGATACAAAATTAAATAATATTTTAGTAAATTCATATGAAATAGTAAATGGTCTGGTGATTGATTATAATATTATAAACAATCGGGAATTATATATAATTAAAACTTACGATAGAATTAAAAAAATAAAAGATCTAAGTATACGCAATGATATTCTTGAGTTAGATGTATTTAATATAAATGATTTTATATCAGATAAGGAAAATTTATATAAGCAAGTAACTCAAGATAAGGAATTATTAAATATTATATATTATGGATTTGTGGAAAAATATTTTCCAATGTATAATTTAGATTTATTTAATTATTATTTACAAAATTTAAATAAAACTGATTTATATCCAAATTTATATGTAAACAAAAATAAAATTATAGAAAAGATAAAAATTATAAATGATGTGAATGAAGTTAAATTATCTAGTAAGGAAATAGAATCTAATATTAAAGAAATAAAAATAAAAATAGAAAGTTATAATTATATACAAAATATAAATATTCAGGAGATATTTAATAATATAGTATTAAATAAATTTGATGATATATTAAAATTAGAATGTCAGTTAAACATTAATGATAAACTTATATACTTAACTAAAATTAATTTATTAAATAGCGATGAATTGTCAAGTAATAATTTGTATTTACAAAAAGATAAAACATATAATGATAATATGTTATTATTTCATACTGTAATTAATAATAACAAATATCAAATAAAAGATAAACTAATAAAAATATTATTAGATGAGTATAATAATTTATATCTAATACTTTCACTAGATGAAAATTTAGATATTGAAGATTATAAAAAGATAATTGAACTTGAAGTAAATAAAATTATATCAAATATAAATTCTAAATTGAATATATCAATAATCAAAATAAATAAGTACAATCTAAAAATAATTTCACTAAATATTAATGTACTATATGATAAAATATTAAATAATTCCCAATTCTCAGAAATATATTCTAAATTAGTAGAATATGAAATAATTGATTACTACAAAATACAAAATTTTGAAAATATAAATAATAAAATAGAATTAAGATTGAAATATATAGACTTAGAAAAAAATAATATAGAAAATGAATTAAATGAGCATACAAATAATTATTATTCTTTTGTATTAAATCAAATATTAAATGAAAAGTTTCATAGGTTGATGTATACAACTAAAATTAATATATATCATAGAATCAAAGATATACAAATCGAATATATAAATATAAATATAGAAGAATACGAATATATAAATGATTTTTTATTGCAAATTATTAATAAAAATATTTTAAAATTGACTAGCAAACAAGAATCAAATGGAAAGTCTACAAATAAATTAAAGCAGTTGAAAGAGTTAGATCCAGTATTATACATTATAAATAAAAAAAATACTAGTAATCTATATTCTAGAAAATGTCAAAATGCACAGCAACCAAGTATAATTACTGAGAAAGATATTAAAAAAGATAAAATTAAGGAATATATTAAATATTGGAACTTTACAAAAAATAAACCTGAATTCTATACATGTAATAATAAAAAGTTTCCATATGTTAAATTTTTAACTAATATACATCCTAATAATTATTGTGTACCATGTTGTAAAAAAAAATCATTAGATGATATAAAAATAAAATCTAAATATGAAGGCATACATAATAAATGTTTAGCAAATTTAGAATATAATAAAAATTTACAAGAACCCGCGGAGATTAAATCTAGATATATTATGAATTATTCATATAAAATGCTATTAGAAAATAATAGAATTATGGATTTGCCTATAACATTAAAAAAATTATTTTCTAATCTATATGAAATTGATTCTATGGATAAGGAAACTCAATTATATAATTATTACATTGTAGGAATAAATCAAGATACCGTAAATTTAAAAAATATTGGAATATTATATATATTATCATATGTTCTAGGAAAAAATATAAATGAATTATTAAATTTGATAAATAGATATTTATTAGATAATCCAACACTAATAAATAATTTATTAAATGGTACATTATTAAATTATGTAAGTAGTATGAAGGAATTAGTGCTATTAATCAATAATGTATTTAATTCTAACATATCATTAAATACTATTAATTATGAATTCAATCAATGGAATTCATTATTTATTGAGATATCAAAACATTTTGGCATCATTTATGTAGTTATAGAGGAGCATGAAAGTGACATATCAACAGATAGTAAATTAAAATTATTAATACCTGAGAATATTACTAATGTATCAGAATATATTTACAATAATGATAATTATAAATATGTATTATTGATGAAACGTATGTCTAAAAATAAAATAGTTTATTATCCTATATGTAAATTAAATTCTAGAGATTTCTATACAAGCAATACAGTTTATAAAAAAATATTTAAGTATGATGATAATATAATAATAACTGTTAAAAAAATAATAAGTACTACTCTAGAAAATGAAAATAAATTAAATAATAAAATATATTTAGATTTGATAGAAAAATTTATTTTAGAAAGTAGTATTTATAAAATAATAAAATACTATGTAAATAAAAATAATGAGATATACGGAATTATATTATCTAAAGAGATAAATAAAAAATCAATAGAACATTTATATATGAATGTAGAAAATCAGAAAATAAAAAATTTAACATATTCAGATATTATAAATTCTAAAATATATGATTACAATCCAATAAATTTAAATAAATATGATATATCATATAATAATTTAATTGATTTTATATATGATATTAATAATTATACATATAAACAAAATAAATTAACGTATACGGAAATTTATTATAAAAAATATATCAATGAGATAATAAATAAAAATTATAATTTGAATACTAATTATTTTATTTTAGATGGGGGAATTACATTACAAGATATAAATTTAAAGAATATAAAATATACATATCTAAGAATACAAAATTTTATAATATATAAAAATAAAATAATAGGAGTTACATGTAATAATTTAAATATATACATAACTAATTATATTTCTATAGATTCATCCTTAGCAATTATAAAAACAAATTATAATAAAATTAATAAATTAATAAAATCACGAAATATAAAAAAAAGTGATATATTTTACTTAATCACTAGAGAATATCAAATGGAAGATAATAAGAATAAATTATATGTAGATAAGAATAAATATGGAAAAGAATTTGATAATTATATTAATTATTTTAAAATTTATAAATACAATCCATTAGAGATAAATAAAATTATAATAGATAATACAATGGTAAAAGATAGTAGGATATTAAAATTAAATGAAGCCTTGTATAATACTAATTTATATAATTTATTAATGTTACATTTGGTTAGTTACATAACTAAAATAAAAAATGTTAAATTAAGAAGTAAAATTAAATTGATCATATCTAATTTTAATGATGTAGATATAAGTGAAATAGTAAATAATAATAACAATGATAATATTTCTAAATTGTTAAATAGTAAAGAATATAATAATTTAGATGATACTGAAGGCATGGGTATGTATACTAATGTAAAATCACAATATAATAAGATGCTATATAATTTAATATTATTTATCAAAAATATAATAATTATAAATAAAGAATTAAAAGTGAAAGAACTAAAAAAGATAATATTAGAAACATTTGATAAATCTAAATTTGAGTTTGATAATATATATATTTATAAATTATTAAAATTTGAAAAGAAGGAATTAATAAAGGAAATAGATTCATTATTAGAAAAACATATAATTAACAAGTCGACAAATCAAAATTATAATATTATCATTTTTGATTTATGCGACTCTACTAAAAAATCATACTACTGTGATAACAACAAATTGATTATATCAAAGGATACATATAAAAAGATGCTAAATATCATTTATTATGATTTAACGAATCCATTTAAACAGGAGATATTATTAAATTTTAATAATATAACCAATAATTTATATAGATTTCATCAAAATATTAATGAAAAGATATTTATTTATTTATAATTTTTAAATTAATAAATAATATTTATAATATATAAATAATAAATATAAATATTGAATAATATTGTATATTATGGAAGACTCAGAAGTATTAATAATATCAGAAATAAAAAAAAAGGATAATAATGGAGACTTATTTCAAGTAGGTAATAAAATGTTTGAAAATATAAATCTTAAAATAGCAAGTATGTTATTTATTTTATATATAATATTAAACTCAGATATATTTGTAGAAAATTGTTTATCTAAAATGTTTAAAAATACATATGATTCAGCAAATGATAAAGTTATGGAGAAGGGAGTAGTAATATCTGGATTAGCATTAGCGATATCATATATAATTTTAGATGTAATGGATAGAAATAAATATATTTAAATTGAATATTAAATATTATTTTTTTTAATTAAAAATAATAAGTATAGATTATTATACTTAAAGGGATGTTATCTAAAAATAGACAGTTATCTGAAACATTTATACAAAGCAATGTGGGAAATTTAAATTGGAGTGCTTTATCGTACTATCAGGATTATAGTGATGAATTTGTATCTAAATACAAATATGAAATTAATTGGGATTTATTATCAAAAAAGAAAAAATTAACTGAGGAATTTATAAGAAAATATCAACATTTTGTAAATTGGGAAATAGTTATTAAAAATCAAATACTAACTGAAGAGTTTATAAAAGAATTTAAAAATAAAGTAAATTGGAAGATAGTATCTTATTTTGTACAATTATCTGAAGAGTTTATGGAAGAATTTAAAGATAGTATTGACTGGGATGCAATATCATATAAGCAAATACTATCAGAAAAATTCATGATAAGAAATAGTGATAGAATTAACTGGAATGCTGTATCATTTTCACAAGTACTATCTAGAGATTTTTTATATGATTATAGAGATAAATTGAATTGGGAAATTATATCATATCATCAAACATTCACAGATGAAATGATAATTGAATTTTCAAATTTAATTTATTGGAATATAATATCAAAAAAACAAAATTTATCAATTAATATAATTAGATTATATAAAAACAGAATTAACTGGAATGAAGTATCTAGAAGATGTAACTTTGATGAAGATTTTCTAAGAGAATTTCAGAATGAAATTAACTGGAATGTAATATTTAAAATAAATTTATCACTGGATTTCATAAGAGAATTTCAAGATAAAGTGAATTGGTATGACGTATCTAAAAAAAAATATCTAACTGAAGATTTTATAAGAGAATTTCAGAATAAGGTTAACTGGTTTCAAATATCAAAAAATAAAAAATTATCTGAAAAATTTATGCGAGAATATCAAGATAACTTAAACTGGTATCAACTATCAAAACATCAAACCTTATCCGAATCTTTGATACGTGATAACCGTTATAGAGTTAACTGGTTAGATATATGTAAACAACAAAAATTATCAGAAGAGTTCATAATGGAATTTGAAGATAATGTTAATTGGTATCTAATATCACATTATCAAAACTTATCAATAAAGTTTATAAAATTGAATAAACCAAGATTGTATTTATTAAATATTAAAATAAATAATAAAAAAAGAATTGTTAATTTTCTAAAATATTCAATGGATAAAAAAATATATAATACGAAAAAAAAAATATTTATAAAATATAATGTTCCAGATGTAATTATATATAATATATTATCATTCTAGAATGTTAAAGTAGAATTTACACAGCAATCTTTCTATACAATATATAATCTTTATTTAATTTAATTAGTATCAATAGTATATTTTTAATAATAGCCGCTTCTTCTTTAGAATTGCAGCCATCTAAATTAATTTTACCACTTGAAAATATTTTTACAGTTGTTAATTTTTTTTCATTACTTGGTATTGGAGTCTTAAATTTAATTAAGCATCCAACATATCTTTCATTAGAATATTTAATTAATACTAATGGTAATGCTGTTAATTCATTTATATAATCCTTATATAAAGACAAATCAACATTATCATTATAATATTGATTATCTGCATCAAGCATATAATCATTAGCAATATATTCTTTAAAATTTAATAAAATGTTTTGAAATTTATTTAAATCAATATATAAACTCTCATCAATAATATTAAATTTATAATTTCTCATTATTGATTTGATATAAACAATATCAATTTCTTCATCAATATCAACTTTAATATTTGTAAATTGTTTAATAGTATTAATTACCATTTGAATAACATAAGTTATTGATTCAATATTTTCATTACATACAAATGGTATTTGTATAGTACCATTTGTAAATAATTTTAAATGATAGAATTTTTTTAAATTTTCATTATCTAAAATAGTAAATGTTATTTGACTATTAAAGTATTTTCCATTGCCTTGAGTTTTTCTTGTAGATTCCTTTTTAACTTTCTTCTTTCTACCTCTGTTTGATTTTTTTACTGGTTTAGTTAATTCTAAATAAAGATCAGATATATATTCTCCATAATTGCATCCAATTTTTAAAATATTAGAATTTATATTATCTATAGATTTAATTTCTGTTTCATTTATATTTATTTCATTTATTTTTTTTTCAATTGTTTCAATATTAGAATTATCAACTGATTCATTAATTACTTTATTTTCATTAATTACATTTTCATTAATTACATTTTCATTAATTACATTTTCATTGTTAATTACATCATCTTCATTAATTGGTTTCTCTTCATTAATTACACTATCTTTATTAACTTGTGTTGTTAATGATAATAGTTGCTTAATTAAATTAATTTCTTTAAAATTTATATTTGATACTTTTGATTCAACTGTTATTGTTGATAGTACTAATTCATTAAATTCGATATTTATAGGGTTATTCATTATAATTGTTTTTCTACTGTTGTATTTATTTAATATATAATCTAATATTCAATTTTAAATTAAATAAAAAAATATATAAAATATGATTATAAAATTATTAATCATTAAATTTTCTAATTTCAAGGATATCATCATTTAAATCATTATATAAGTTATCATATACTTGACTTTTTCTACGCTTAGAATGTAAAAATAGACTTGGTATTAGCTCAATTAATAATGTCATGATAGGCGATATTTCATATTTTTCAACAACATTTGATACGACCTGACTTGTTTCATTTCTTAATCTTCTGAGTTTGACTTTAACAACATCAGAATAGCCTTGCAGATTAGGTGCAATTCCTAGAAATTCTCTATCACCATTACATACCATTTCCAACCCACTAGCCATTGCTAAAATAAATTCTTCACCGAGGGTTGCATAACGATTACGATTAGATTTCAACATTAATAATTTAGTAACATATTCAATTTTATCTAAGTCACTTGAATAATCAACCTTAGGTATTTTATCTAAAGAAATTCCATCATCCTCAAGTTCTTCGATTAAATTATCAATTTTTTCCAATAGAGATAATTTTAAATCTTCTCTATTTTCATCATCAATATTAAAACTTAATTGATTTGAATTTGATTCAGAATCATCATTAAAATGTAATACATTATCTACAATACTTTGATTTTTTTGCTCTTGTGTTAATTTATAAGAAAATGAACTATCATCATTATACTTATCATTAATTGAATTATTCGACATATTTATTAATTCATCTATTTCAGACAACTGATCATCATCAATATTATTATTATTAGAATCAAAATTATAATTACCATTACTATTTGAATTAGAATTATTCTCCCAATTACCATTAGAAGAATTTTCATTAATATTTTCAATTATATCATTATATTCATTAATAGGATTATAATTTAATAACTCATCATTATTATAATCAGTATCATCAAACTCTAAAGCACTTAGTATAAGTTCTTTTTCAATATTTTTAGGTTTTATATTATTACTTATTTCAGATTGATTTAGTAAAGAAGACATACCAAATAAATCACTGGCATCTGATATATTTAATTCTTCCATAGTGCTAGAAGGTATTTAAATATAATTTTTATAAATATATATTTAATATAAATTTATATTTAAATTTAAATAATGTATTATAATTAAAAGATATAGAATAAATAAATCATAATGTATTATTTATCATTTGACATAGCAAATAAATCATTAGCAATAAATTTATTGTATTTTAATAATAATTATAAAGATGAACTTAAAGGTGCAAATTTATCAAATTTAGAAGATTTAATTTTATATAATAAAAAAATAAATAATATAATAAAATTTGAATATTATGCTGTAATTGATTTAATTCCAAATCAAAAAGTTGTAGATACTACGGTATTATTTAGAACAAATAAATTAAAAATATTTTTAAAAGAGTTAAATATTTTTCTAAATAATACAATTGAAAAAAAAAATATAGAAAATATAAAATTATTAATTGAATACCAACCCTCTTTTAATGATAAATCTAAAACAATATATAATCAGATAATATATGAATTTAGTGATAATCCTATATATGATATAGTTATCATGAATCCATTATATAAAAATAAAATATACTTTTCGAAAGATCTAAAGCATTCAAAATTTATACAAAAATACAATAATAATTACATTGCAAATAAGAATCATGCTAAAGCAAATTTCTTATACTTTCTTAAAGAATTTAATTTAGAATATGTAATTAAAAATATTAAAAAGAAAAATATAGATGATTTAAGTGATTCCTTTATGCAAATATTTGGCTATTTACAGTTCATTCATAAATAAACTTACATAGCAGATCTTATTCATAAATAAATTTTGATATTATAGATGATAAGAATTTTTAATATTAATGTCATTCATTTTTTTAATCTCATTTTGATATTCATTAATATCTAATTCACCGCCATATATTTTTAAATTATACTTACTTGGCGATACTGCTATTTCATTTATTTGTCTATTATAAATTATTTTATATAATTTTTTTACAAAATTATAAATATCAAAGTCTTTTCTTTTATCATAATGCACATTTATATATCCTTGCAAACAACCAACTGAGCAAAAATTTCCTCTAATATCATATACTACACCATTAGCAGTATAATTTGCATTTTCAATAATAAACCAAGGAATATTTTTAAATTTAAGACTACAATTCCAACACCTTATATTTGTTGTTTTAACCCATTCGTTTATAGAATTAAATAATTTTGGTATTTTATCATATATTATCGTATTATTAATAGAATTAGAATTTATATTATCTAATATCTGTTTATCAAAAATATCTTCTATCTCTACAATATCAGTAATACTTATACCTTTTAAAAATAATATATGTTGTTCTTTAAAATCCATATATATTATTTTTTTAATTTTATATCTTATTATTTAATATAATTAAAAAATATTTTTAATTAATAATAATATTTAAATATGAATGATTATGGGTATGATTATTATACGTCAAATGATTCTATTGGGTTTGATGAATCATATTATACAGAAATGACGAAACCATTATTTAAAAAAGAAAGTTTTGATAATATGATTGATAGTATTATCGATTTCAATATTCATGATGTACAATTAAATGCAAAAAAATCAGAAACTGAAAAAAATAATATGAATTCCGAAAATGACGATTTGAAAAATAGATTATTAAATACATCTAACCACTTTACCCAGACCTGTGGTAAATATAAACATTTGCTTAAACAAAAATATCATGAAACAATGCAATTAAATAATCAATTAACAATGTTTTATTTACTATTATTTATCTCAATACTATTAATTATATATCAAAAAATGTCTATCAATAATTTAAAACAGTTAGTTTATATAATGAGAATAAATACTAAATATGGGTATGATATCAATGCCCCAATTTCTACCTAACTAGGTACTATTAAAAAATAAATTATAAATTATAAATTATAATTTATAATTTATTTTTATTTTTAATTTCTATAATGATTCTAAGGCCTGTATTCTAAAAAGCATTTCATTATGTGATTTTATTAACTCATCATATTTATTTTTATAATTTTTAATAACATTAACTTCTGTAGATAATGCTTTAACACTATCTATTAAATATCCAATAATTTCTTTATTAGATATGGTATAACATTCATCAACACTAACAGCAGAAGGTATAATTTTATGTAATTCTTGAGCCATTACTCCTTTATGTATTACATTATTACTATCATCTTTATATGTAAAATCATATATACTTACATTATTTATTTTTTCTAAGGATTTTAAACAATCAGAATTGTTAATAATCTTTTTTTTGCGCTGGTCAGATAATTCCATTAGAGTATTGCATAAAATATATCCATCATTTCTGATTGTAACTGTATTAGATAAAATACCATTACTCATATTATTAAATGTAATATTTGAATTTTCATTATTGTCTGTATTGCTTGTAATTATTGTTTCTATAGACGACATATTTTTTTTTATATTATTAGAATTATAAGTATTAAATTTAATACCTATACCTGTATTATTTCCATAATTGGAAGTTGTTAATTGTAAAGGATATATTAAATTATTATTATTATCACTAATAATTTCTATATTATTATTAGAATTATATATATTTAACGAACCCGCATCATCAACTACAAAATTTGAATAACTAGTACTATTTTTTAATTGTACACAATTTCCTATATCATTTTCTACAATTAATGTAAAATTTTGAGATGATACATTTAAAGATAAACTATTGGCAACAACTAAATGATCAACACTTAAATAATTTATACCACTTATAGATCCTGAATTATCTAATATCAGTGCTTTACCATGCTCTGCCATACCTATATTTTGTATATTATTATAATTTATCTGATTAGCACTTGCTGTTACTAATACATTATTTAATTTTAATCCAGAAGTGGATGGGTTACTTGTTATTATATTAACACTATTGTTATTATATGCATTTAATGATAATTCCCCAGAAGAATTTAAATTTATATCAGCATATGTACTATCATTATAAATTAATCTAATACACTCACCTAATGGGTCATTTATATTTAATCTAGATATTGCATTTAGAGTATTAATGCTGATTCTTTTTTTATCATTTACAGTGAGAGCAGGTGTATTATTAATTATCAAAGATATACTTGTATTATTTGGCCCATTATCTCTTATTGTTAATCCTGTATCATTAACAAATATATTTTCACTGTTATTTGATATTCCGTTAGCTGAAGGTGTGATTTGTATTGGTTTAGTAGGTAATAGTGCAGACATAATTAAATTTTAATTTAAAGATTACACTTTAATATAATTATATATAATAATTATATTTAAATCAATATCATTTTAAAATGAGTGCTCCACAAACAACCGAACAACTTAGTTTAAATTCTACATTAATTCAATCAATTGTTGATTTAGTTGATTTTTATTCCAAAAAAGGAGTATTTAAATTAAATGAATATAAAGATATTGCTACAATTAATGAAAGACTTGTTGAAGTAAAAACTGGTCTTGATGGAAATACTGATTATGCTGAATTAACATCTGGTGAATTAGCATTCATTCTTCAAATCTTCAAAGAAGGTTCAACCAGAATTCCAACTGCCATTGATAGCTTTGGACAACTATACAGTATTTACCAACATTTTAAAACAGTTCTTGAACAAAAAGTTGCTGCCGAAGAAGCATCATCTGCTGATGATGTACCAAGAGTTGAAGAATTATCTAGTTAAATCAATATTATTAAAAATAATATAAAATTTTAATAATAATTTTAAATTTAAAAAAAAATAAAAGAAATAAAAAAAATAAAAGGGATAAAAAAATAAAAATAAAGAAAAATTAAAGAATTAAAAAATAATTGATTTAATTTTTTTTTTCATATCGCCGATGTCATTTTCATTTTCGAAACTCCAGTTAATTTTTATAATTGTTTCATTTTTATTTATACGTATATGAACTTTATAGCCCTTTGATTCTAATATAGATATTATACTATAATAGACTTCGGTTTGAAATTCGGTATGGTTAATAGTATTAGATATATTAAATGAAATAGGTAAGTTTACAAAAATTTCACTTTGATTATTTTTATATCCATCGTCAATTAATGAATTTATTTTATATAGATTGGCATTAACATATTCATTTAATATTTTTTTTTTAGGATAATTTTTTTTTAATTTTTCAGAAGATATTAAAATTCCTTTATTCATTATTTATTATATATATAATTTATATTATATTATTTTTAATTATGTAATATATTTTAATATCGCAGATGAATCAGTATATAATAGGAAATTTAAAGAAATTGCATGCATATATAGTTTTACCGGTGCATAATCTTCTATTATATGTGATGAATAATTTAGATAAATTTCCCTTGCTTTAGACATATTTAAATATCCACATGGTTGATGATCATTTGGAAAATATGTATATGGTATATAATACATATTACTAGCATTTGATATATTTTTACCAGCCATATATGTTAAATATGAATCATAAAAATTTACATTATTATTTCCATGTGGCGATGATCCATTTACTGATAGATCAAATGATGTAAATATTGATTTTTCTTCATAATAATTCATATAATTTATACCGAATGAAGGTGAACCATTTATATTATATGCAACTGGTGCTTGTATCTGTACTAAATTTAAAATAGAATTTTTATACCATGTATTTAAACTATCTATACCGGATTCATTTATATCTGGTCTACAATAAATAAACACTTCCTCAGTTGGGAATTTTAAATCCGCCGATAATAATAATGAATCATTATTTTTATCTAATTGTTTTTCAATTTGTTTATGTATTCTTACTAATACAAATCCAATTTTAGAAATAAATAAATCTTGTATATCCGCACTTATAAAAATATGTCTTGTATATAATTGACATTCATTAAATTTTGGCGTATTGTAATTTTCATGATAAATTCCATCAACAACATCCAAACATGTCATTAATTGGTTATCACTTTGAAATTTAGCTCGAACTTGTACTTGACCCAATGGTGAAAAATTATTAGGCAGTGCTAATCTTGGATCGGTATTAAACCAAAATAGTAATGGAATAAATAAATCTACAACATCTTGTTTATTTTTTAAAGTTTGAAATCCATCAAATATAACTTTTTGTTCTTTAAAATTATCATTAACCGGATCTTGAATTAGTGTTCCATATACTGGAGATTCCTGACCTATACATTTTAACCATGATTTTTTTTTATAATCTGGAACATATAAATTATAGTATACATTATAAAATTCACCGGTATATTGATCTATTACATTATTTCCTATTATAAATTGCATATTAGAAATTAATTTATGACCTAGAAAATCTGCATATCGTACTTTATCTGTTGATTGTTGAGGAGTTAATTCTGATAGTTGCACATGTAATACCATATCACTTAAAAATTCGCCATATATGGGAATATTAAAAGTAACTTCTCCATTAAATAATGGTTTAGTATTAATTGTAGCTTTAGTATATTCAAAAGTAAATTCTACAAATGGCTTATATTGATTATTTAAAAATAGAAAATGGGTTTCAGTTATATCTTTTAATGATGGATTTATAATATCAGTATAGTTAATTCTCAGATTGTTTAATTGATTTTCTACAGTAATCATTAAATTTTTTTGTATGTTATATTCATTAGCATCTAATGTTTTATATAATTTATTTTGTATTTGTAATAATATTTTTTCTAAATCATATATATCATTTTCTATTTTTTTAATTTTATCATTTTTAACTTTTTTTAATTTATCTATAAGAAATCCATTAGCAATTAGATAACTATCTTGATTAGTATCATCGAATTCTAGTAAATTAAAAATACCAGCACCTGGTTTCGATACATTGGCCATATTTAATTATGTATTTTACTATACTAATTTATATTATTTATTTCTAATACAATTAAACATAATTTTAAAATTGAATATTGCAACTTATAGTTATATACAAAGCATATATAAATAACTAACTATCTAAAATGACTCAATTTAACAACATTAACGAATTTAATAATTTTAACTCTGAACATTTAACTAAAATGAATTTAATTGAATATTTTATAAAAGTACATAGCGTATTTTATAAAGATATTGATATTACATTCATGGACTATTTCTTAGAAATATGTCAACATGATGATAAATTTGTAATTCATCATGATAAATTAAAAGAATATAAAGTTATTGAAAATGGGAATGGAAATAAGATATTAAATATATTAAAAAGAAGAAATTTAATTGAAAGTATCGACTTTGAGGTGGCCGTAGATGGCCACCTCAGAATTCAAGGAGGAATATCTACTCAAAATATTTATCATTTAACACCCTATGCTTTTAAAATATGTTTAATTAAATCTAATAAAAGTAATAAATATGCTAAATATTATTTACTCCTTGAAAAAATATTTAATTATTATAATGATTATCAGCAAAAATATACAGCAATGTTATTATCTGGTAAAGATACAAAGATTGATGAACAGTCTAAAAATATTAATGATATGAAAATACAAATAGACAATCAATCTAGCAAAATTGATGAATTATTAAACTTTGGTAAGGCTACTGTTGAAAAGTTAGATGCAACTAATATAAAATTAGACGAAGTTAAGAAAGATAATGAAGAATTAAAAGATAATATTGATATTCTTGATGACAATATTGATGATTTGAGAGAAGATATTAATAATTTAAGAGAAGATAAACATGAAAGGTGTGAAGATGATGATAATGATCATTATTTCTCTTTGATTAAATTAGATATAAAAAATTATAAATTTATAAGAGGATCT
>Ga0214919_10006451_pt1 | contig 16130 bp, 14 predicted proteins | sample LL1503_MetaG_FD_177994 | JGI IMG/M metagenome (GOLD analysis project Ga0214919, IMG submission 177994) | Freshwater microbial communities from Lake Lanier, Atlanta, Georgia, United States - LL-1503 | ecosystem: Environmental > Aquatic > Freshwater > Lake | place: USA: Georgia | collected... | reverse complement strand
TGTAATACTCGTATTCTGCTCTTGGAGGGACTTGCAAAAATGATATTCTTTAGACTACGAATATTTATGCCTTGAGCAAAGGTTCCGTAAGACGCAACAATAATTGCATTCTCCTCAGTTTCTGTAAGTTGACGAACACTTTCACGATACTCTGCTTCAGTTTCACCGTGAACAAAAAATACTCTACGATCCTCTGCGGCAGCAAGAATAAGATCGTGCAAGGGTTTTCCGTGCTTCTCTACAAACTGAAATAGGACAAGAGTGTTGCCCTTTGTAGACACGGCAAGTTTTGTGATAAAGGCGTTTCGTGCAGGATTGCCTACCAAGAAGTCTAACTCATCAGGATACGAAGCCTCTTTCAAGGTTTTACACACCTCTGGTGGATAATTCAACACAATACAATCAATGGATATGGTGGACAGCAAATCCTTATCAATCAAGTCTTTTGTAGTGGTAACAATTAATGTAGGCCCGAACAGACCTTCAATGGTAAGTTTGTTTGTTTTTGTTCCATCTAAAGTTCCTGTAAGAGCAATACGATACGGACACTTGGTTAGTTTAGTCATAATAGAAGTAAGAGACTGTGCTTTAAACGAATGTGCCTCGTCACCAATCACCACCTCGAACTGATCAAAGTAGGATTTAGGCAACTCGTATATGGATTGCCATGTGGAAACTACAATTTGACGAGCATCCATTTTTTGCTGACCACCAAAAATAGAATGACAATTCTTGTCAGCATTCCAATCCGTGTTTTTTGCGTAGTCTTCAAAGTCAGATTTCATCTGTGTAACAAGAGAAATTGTAGGAACAACCACAAGTATTTTGCGATCAGGTGGAATCATGTCTTGATACCAACGCAACAAGGTGTAGATGACTAGGGACTTGCCACTTGCGGTAGGCGAAAGTAGCAAGCAGCGTTCCCTGTTGATTGCTGCTTGAATAGCGTCTACTTGGTGTTCGTGTGCTTGAATAGTTTTACCGTGAGCATTTAACTGTAAACTCGTTAAGAACTCTTCTACCTGCTGCTTGGTAACTGTTGGAGGTTTATCGGTAAGAGTGGAATCAAGATTTAAAACATAATTGCGTTCTTTTGCCCACTCTGCTAAGTAGTCAAGCAGACCAATATACAGCAAACCGTTAAACGGAGAAAACAATCTGATCTTTCCGTCCCAATGTTTTGCTTTATACGCAGGAGAAAACTTTGCGTTAGGAACATCAAAAGTAAAGTATTCTTGAATTTCTTTGGCAATGCCTGGCTCAGTAGTTATACGAGCATGAACAGTATTAAAGCATGATATAGAAATCTCAGACATCTCCCTATATTTAGGGAGATTTGCAAACGGTTATACCACGCCTTGTGTAAATTTACGCCACTCAATAGAGTTACGAATCACCCAATGGCGTTGAGAAATGCCCTTTAGCAAAGATTCAAGATACTCCACCTTTTCGGTTTGTAGAGCAATTTTAGACTCTTGTTCTGTTAAGTCGGAATCTGCATCTAAATATAATCCTAAATCCTGTCGCATAACTCGTTGCTGAAACGGTTCCCATTTAAGACTATCAAGTAGTTCTTGACTCATCTTTCCTGTCATCCATTCCCATTTATTTTTTCGTAATATTTTATAGTCAGCAGACATCTTATGCAAGATAAGTCGTTCATCGTGAAACACATTTAGGTATTTGTTGTGTAGTTGTGGAATACGAGCAGACTCGTCACCAAGTTCTGTTTTATCAATATCAATATCTTTTGCTACCATTTCACGAATTTTATCAAAGTTCATAGGATTAGTATATCACAAGAAATTTAAAAGTCAAATTATAAATTTTCTACTATGTAATCACCTGTAATAAACTTAACAGTTGCAGTTAAAGGTTTTGCCTCTGTATCCGAATAGGTGAAATCTAAACCAGACAGTTCTGTTGGAAAAATTCCACGAAATGTTATTTTTTTGTACGGATTCTTTTTATTAGTGTAGTAAATTAAGAATGCTTCGTGAAACACCTCTTTGAACGGTAACACCTCGCTGAAATCTTTATACGGTGTTGCTTCTCGCATCCATTTTATTATTTCATAATAGTTTGACATATCTTCTGATACTAAAAAAGTAACAACACATGCACCGATATTTGCCGATGATCCTGGCAACAGCACTGTCGGCCCGATTGCAAAAGGAACAGTTTTTGCTGGTCCGCCCATTTCGTTTAAGGCAACGGTTTGAACAAAATATGAAAAAGTAGGAATTTTTTGAACTCCAAACTGAAAATTTTGTGGAATTGCTAGATTTGTATTTGCCGAAGTATCATTCAGCACTCGGTCTGGTAAATCATATTCTTTTTCAAGCATCAAAGGTCTCCATGTCGTAATAGGTAAAACTCATATTACAAGTTGCCACTAAATTTGCTGCTTCTGTATCTGCACTGTTAAAAGTAACACCTGACAGGGTAGAAGGAAACAATCCTCTAAAAGTTATTCTGAATTTAGGATTCTTTTTTGCAGACAGAACTATAAGTTGTCCTTGTTCACTCATCCAATTTCTGTATGAAACTGCACCATCCTCTGATCGGAATGCTACACTGTGAGCAAACCATTGCTGTAGTTCGTTGTAGTTAGTAAGTTTTTCGTCTACAAGATAAGTGAAAGTAAGTTGTCCGTGACTTACTTCCGAGCCTGGAACTTTATGAGTTCCTCCTTTAAAGTTGTAAACAAGTTCGTTGCAGGTCATGCCTGGCAAATTAACAGAGGTACAAAAATAAACAGAATTGGGAATTTTAGGCAATAACAACACAAAGTTTGTGGAAATTGTGGTGTTTGTATTTTCTGGTTGACTTGCCAAAGCACCCGATTTCAGAAAATTTGGTAGTCCGTAGTCTTTGGTTTGCATAGAGTTATTTATAAAAACAACAACACCCCTTTTCAGGGGTGCTGCCGTTAGTGTAACAATAGGTAATTAACTTATGATGCTTGGAAATTATCAGGCGAGAATGATAAAGGAGCAACAACACCATCTTTATTTACGGTCTTGTTTGTTCCAAGACGCAAAGTCTTGTTGAACAGGGACAAATTGTTGCTTGTTAAAATTACAGATTTATCGTCACCAAATATACCACCCACTACTGAAGTAGCACCTGCAGCACCAGAAGTGACACCAAAACTCCACAAATTAAATTCTGGTTGTGCTCTAAGATCTAATACAGATCCGTTTAAGTAAAGAGAACCAAAATTAACCAATGAAGTCTGTTGATATGCGTTTGAAAACACATAGCAACCATCAAGTCTAGCAGTACCAATATTAGTAGCACCACCTATAAAAATATTAGCACCTTGAGTCCAACCAGAAGGATTTACCATAGACATAGGCCCTTCTTGAGCACTGTGAACACCGTCTACAATTAGTTTGTCTATTTTTGAGGAAAAGTAATCTGAACCTGCGATAAATACTGTTGGATTTACTGATTGAACACCCTCATCCGTATCATTCATGGTAGCAGATCCAGAGTATTTCCATTTGCGATCTGATGGAGACGGATAAGCTAAGTCCAAATCCACAAGCAAAGTACCTTCACCTGTTTGACCCAACGCATCTCCTGTGTATCCTAGTGCAAATCTTGCTTTTTTGTTGTTTATTTCTCCGTATATTTCACAAATCGGTGACATAAAATTCAATCCAGGATTAGAATTGCCCCCATCAGAATCTTTTGATGTCCAACCGTGTAAAGAAGAAATAGAAACTTGTCCTACTGTAGCATTTACACTAACTTCGGTATACGAATGAGCCCAATTAAATACGGAACTTGCAGTAACTCCTTTAAGAGCAAGATGACCGTATTGATAAACATCAGCAATTCTTGTACGACCGTCATCAAGAATACCAGTTGTAGTATTAAATCTTTTAAGATTAGAATTGGTTGCCGATACAGGATGCTTTGAGTTTATGTTATTGACAAATCCATTAACAATAAACCGTGAATAACTAGGTGTACTAATAGCAGACCAATATAGGTTGCTGTAAGTAGGATTAGGATTAGCCAATCCTCCTACAGTAGAAATATCTCCTTTTACAATATTAGTACAAGGAAGTCCAACACTGTCTATATTTTTAACAAAATTTACATTTACCTCCTGATGACCAGTCATTGCAGCATAATTAGATGGCCAAACGGAACTTGGTATACGATAAGGAGAAAATTCCAAGAAACTATTTACTTTTAATTTTAGACTTGTATAGTGATCTGCCATTGCACTAGAGCCAGTACCATCAATGTTTCGCATTGAGTTGGCTGTTGTTAAACCCAAATCTAATAATCCAAGAGTGCTCTTTGCATACTCAATTCCTCCACCAACAGAAGTAAACGGATATTTGTTTTTGGCTTTGTTGCTACCTGTGTTTGTACCAGTATTAAAAAATTCTTGTGCAACTATAAATTGTTTTAATGCAGAGGCTGCTGTTGTGCCTGTTGCACCTGTTGCACCAACACCATTCGCCCAATAACCTGCAGCTGCTCCACCACTAAATCCACCGTAAAGAAGTGGAGACAAGGAAACAGGAGAGTATACTCTACTGATTGGGCCTGAACCCGTTACACCATTGTAAAAATAATCCATATTATCAGAGAAAGTAACACCAACACCCATTAGATTTAATTGTTCGTCTACACCAATTTTTACAGTGTCTCCGTATCCAGGAACACTGGTTGCTTGAACCAATTTTAAATTGTTCATTTCCGAAGGATTGTTTGTGTCTATTTTAGTTGTGTAATACCAGTTGCTTGCAATATTGTAATCGTAAGAATTAGGATGATTTGCAGTAGCACCGCGCCAATAAAATGTTGCCATGTGGTTTGCCCTTTTGTTGAAAGATTATTTATCACAAAAAGTACATATTGAGTTGTATGGTTGCAGTATATAGGTTTTTAAAAATATAGAGTATAAAAACAACAACACCCCTTTTCAGGGGTGCTGCCGTTATTTTTATTAGGAAACTGTTGGTTTAGAACAGATTCGTTACTTTAACAATTCGGTAGTACATGTTACGACGAACCGTATCTTCCAAATTGCTTGTAACATTACCAGAGGTATTGAGAACAAACGGATTATGGATCATACCGTAACGAGTCTTGAAACCAATCTTTGGTTGGAACGAATTCTCGCCTACTGCACGAACCATCTGCAATGGAACATAAGGGCAATAGAAGAGACCCGCATCGTATGGACTTGAACCCTTGTAACCAACGCAGAAGAACTCGGAAGTTGCTGTCTGTGAAGAGTAAGGATCAATGTACACACGAAGACGACCGTTGAGAACACCTGCAAAGGTGTTTCCCGTGTCATCAACATTCAAGTTGGTTGAAAGAGCAGGAGCGTAATCCAAAACGCCTGCCATGCTGAGAGCTGAAGCAACATCGGCGGAGCAGAGGACGAAATTGCCCTTACCACGACGAGTTTCCTTAGCGATTGCATTGCATTCGCGTTCCATTTGGAACAACAGACCCTTGAACTTTTCAACACTCCAACGACCGTTTGAGTCAACATTAAGATCGAATACGCCAGTGGTCTGAGTGAGACCACTACGAGCACCCAACTTAGCAGACACATAGATGCGACGAACAACTTCACGATTGATTTCCGCAAGGATTTCGCTCGACAAGATGTTGGCAAGTTCGGTTTCAGCATCGAGACCGTGAATTGCCTTCAAGTCTTGAGCAAGTTCCATCGTGTATTCAGCCTTCAACGCACGAGTTTGTGCGGTGACGGTTGTCTTTTCGATGGAGAATGCCATTTGAGCAAACTGATTACCACCTTGTTGTGTGCCCGATGGGTAACCCAAAGATTCACCAACATTGGTTGACATGGCAGTTCCGATAAACGGATCGCCACCTGTTTGCATACCAAAGTCACCTGCAGTTGCACCTAAACCGTTGTAGAACGGATCAGTGTCAGTAGCAGTTACGCCACCGAAGTTAGCAGTTTGACCGTAGCCTGAACCTGTAAGACCTGTAGCAGCCTTGCCAGAGAAGCGACTGTTTGCTTCTTGGAACAAAGCTTCGTTGCCGAATTGATTGTCGTAACGACTACGGAGAGCAAAGATCAGACCTGTTGGGCCGGACATTGGTTGCACACCGCAAACATCGTAGGCAATCAGATTTGGCATGGCACGACGAACGAGCGAGATGAGAATTGGATCCCATTTCGCAACATTGCTTGTGCCAGGACCGTCAAGACCTGCGCTGATATTGGCGCCGCCGTCTTCACGGAGGTATTGCTGTTGATTCTCCAAGAGAATCGTAGTGACGGCCTTTCGATAAGGATCGGCGATTTCTGGAAGTTCCGTGTGCTCAAGCACTGGCTTCCATTTACTTTGTAATGCTTCTGAAATAGTTAAATCCATTTTAGTATACTCCTGTTGTTTTTGAAAAATAGTTAGTGGTTAAAGTTATTTATTAAATTGTCTTTTTTGAACCTTTGTTCAATCGAGACAGCATCTGCGAGTAGGCTTCCATCGACTCCGACAGGATTTCCTGTTGATTCGTAGGGGCGGTATCGGCATCCGTCATATCATCAGTAACTTCCTCAGACAAGAAAGACTTGCCTGAATCGCCAAAGTATGATTCACGGATGACTTCCAACTTTGAACGGAATTCGTTGTTGTTATCAAACCCAACGCCTTCCGACAATTTCAAGAAACGCTCTTTATCAGTATCCGCAAGACCTTCGGTCATATCAGAGACAAGTTCTTTTCTCTCTAATTTTGCGATTTGATCTTTAAGAGCAATTGTTTTGTTCAGTTCTTCGTTTAACGAGTCAGTCAAAGCTTCAACCTGTGTTGCCATCTCGTCTAAGATGTCGGTTTTGCCTTGAGGAACTTCAATGTTGTGTTGCAAGAACAGACCACGAAGACCTTCAATAAACTCTTCAGCAATTTCTGTGCGAAGACCCTTCTCCACGGTGAGTTTATTCTCTTCCATCCACTCTTCCACAACATAAGACAGGTAAGAGTCTAATTGTTGAGTCATATCTGCTTTAAGAGTTTCGGTTTGTTCAATTAAACGATTATCGTATTCAGTCTTGATTTCCGCTTCAATCACTTCTACACGCTCAGCAAGAGCAGTTTCAAAGATGGTAGAGGCCTTGGACTTGAATTCTTCGCTCAACTCTTCGCCACTAAACATGGCGTCCATATGAACTTGAACATCTTCGGTTTTACCTGAACGCTTTGCGTCCACATTCTTGAGTTGCTTGTCAAGAGCACCCGCAGAACCTGCGGCAACAGGTTCAGGAATAACAGCACCCTTGCCACTACCATCATCGTAGAGACCAGCGTACTTTGAAGACTTTCCTGTTGGAGCAGTCTTTAGTTTGCTTTTTTCGGCAGAAGCCTTCTTGGAAGCTACTGATGCTTTTAAAAGAGCAGCAGCGTCTTCTTTGATTTCTTCTTCAACCTCTTCTTCGATCTCGGCGGTATCGTCATCATCACTGATGAGAACATCGTCGGTTTCGTCGGCTGGGGTTTCTTCAGTAATTTCCTCTTCGAGGATTTCTTCCGCTTCTTTTTTATTGAATGAGTCCATGTAACTCGCTCCTTGTGAATTTATGAAGGTGTCAACTCTTATTTAGTGTTCTTAAAGATTCCGTAAAAACTTATCAAATGCCCGCATCTTGGCTTCCTCTAAATTACGAGAAGAAGCCTTTTTTATGTCTTTTTTAATCTGTTCCATATCCTGCTGAATCAGTCGTCCTGATTCAAAAATCCATTCTTTGCCTTCCATAATACCTCGTACAAAGGCTTCTGGTGCTGAAGGGTCTGCTACAATGTCTGCGGCGGTGGCAATTTGAAAATCGTCTTTCACATAATTCACACCGTTCTTTTCTTCTAAAGAACCTACACCACGACTAGAGACTCCAAGTTTTGCACCCTCATCAATCAAGTTTTTAACAATCTTACCGTATGGGGTGTCCATAATCTTGGCACGACCAATAAAATTCTTTTTATCTGAATACAGATCGGTAATCATATGAGACACACGCTCAAGATTAATAGTTGGGCCCTCTGGATGACCCAATTCACCAAATGCTCTTTTTTGCTTTACAAAACCATTATTGTAGTCTTTAACCTTTTTATCCATCATTTCAAAGGTGTATACACGACCATTGCGATTCTTTTGATCGCACATTAAAAAGATGCCTTCGATAAAATAATTCTTTTGACCAGGTGCAACCTCTTCGGTCAAGACTTGTACTTCTTCGTTTATGTCGCAAAATAGTTTCATTTGTAATCTCCTATGTTTTCTTTTGTATTTATAAAATATTAAACATGACGAGTCACAAATTCAAACATAACAGAAGCAGTTTGTCCACCTGACAAATTATTTGTAATCAGTGCTTGACCAGTAGAACCTGCAGAAAAATTAGGAACAGTTGCTCGTTCAAACGAGATATCAGCAATGCTTCCTGCAGGAAGTTGAAATGCTTGATAAGAAGTAGTTCCACGGAATGTAAGTTCTATATTGCCACCGTTACCACCTGCAGAACCTGATACACGAGAAAGAGCAGCGGAACTAAAGGTTAACCCTTTGGTTGCAAACTCTCCTGTAAACTCTGTAATGTTAGAACAAAAAGCGGTAGGGCCAATGTCAAATTGAATATTACCACCACCAGCGTCACTGGAATATAGTATTACGCAACGATTTCTACTTTTTACAAGATAGTCTAGTCTGGCTGTCATTTATTTTTTTCCTTACAAAAAGTATTAACGCCTTCAAATGATTTTTTACTTTCCACTAGCATTAACCGAAAAGAGGATTGATTTTCTTCACTTAATTCGTCGTGAATATCAATAAACCGTTTGGCAAGAGAAGGAGAAAGACGAACAACCGAACCGTCCATTAACTGTATGGATTTACCCTTATTTATTGAAACGCATTCTTTCACACATTCCACGATACGGAGTGACAGTTTTGCGTTTAGTTGTTTTTTATTATTTTTCATTAACCCTTCCAATTTGCTTTAACATAATCAAAGAACTTCTTTTTCTTGTCGCCGTCAAGTTCACTAGGAGAAGATGCTCCATGCTTCTTTAGGGCTCCGTTAAAGAATTTACGGTAAGCTTTTTGCTTTGGTGACAACTCTTCCTCGTCCATCATATACTTGCCACCCTTCATGTTTACCGCAGCCAAGATTTCTTGGTTGCTCATGTTGGTTGCTTCGTCCACAGTGGTGTTAATCTGTCCCGCCACCAGTTTTGCAGTGTCTGAAGGTTTTGAGAAATTAAATGGTTTAGGAATAATCGCACCCTTGCCAGTACCATCGTCGTACAGATGGTTAAAGTTATTATCGTTATGGTTTTCTAGTTTTTCGTCTAGACGATTGCCACGACTTTCTTTATTTTTGCGCGCTTGTTCTAAACGAGTCACAGTATTGCGGTAAACACGAGTTCTAGCATCCAACTCAACCTTTTCGGTCAAAGCATCCACTTCCGCGTCCACAGATTCTTCTTTCTTGGTGTCGGTAGTAGCTAAACCGTCAATACCGTCAATGTAGGACTTGGATGCCTTGAGTGCCAATTCAGGCCCTGCAAAGAATTCCCATCGTTTATTGTCCACATACACACGCACAGGTTTAGATAGACCCAACCCAACTTGTTTCAGGACAACCTTGTGACCGTTGTAGTCCATTTCTTTAACATAAAATTCTTTTTCAAAATTTGGATCTAAGGAAACATCAGAATCCTTTGCAATGGCTTTATCGGTTTCGTTTTTTAAGCCGAAGGCGCTTTCGATCTCTGCCTTCAGCTCTACTTCTAAAGGGTCAGGCACCTCTCCAGCTCCGGCGTTAGCACGGTCTGATCCTGCGATACCCACTCGTCCACCTGTTGGAGGAGCAGAAGGAGCTCCTACACTTGCCTCTGCAACCGCTACTTCAGGTTCTGGCGAATCCGACGACAAACTCTTGGAAATAGACTCTTTCTTTGTGTTTAGTGCCGAATACAAACGCTTGGCAAGTTCTGAAGCAATAACTTCTCTGAACTCAATAGCATTTTTCTCTTGCGTAGCATCCACTGCCTTTTTAATATTTTCCATTTACCTTTTCCTTTATTGTAAACCGAACGATGCATTGTCAGGAGCATACAATCCAAGATTGCGCTCTGTTCTAATCTGTCCTTCCATTTCCTTGATCTGAGCTTCACTCATTCCAAGAACTTGGGTACGAATCCAATAGTGAGAGTAGTACTTACCTATGTATTTTTCCACAGAGTTCAACTCTTCATACATGCCTTTTCTAAGTTCTTGATTCTTTAGTTCCACAAAATGACTGTCTTTTAGGAAGTCAAAAAACACACACTCTTTGATACCTGCCCAATCGTCAGGTTTAATGACATTTTTCATTAATAACTGCTTGCGAAGCAGATCGTAGAACAACTCACTGAATTTGTTACGCAAACGAATGACAAATTTATTAAATTTCAACTCGTCACGACTAATTTCTGCGGCACGACCCAACTGAAATCCCTTGTCTTGCTCTAATCGAGAGATAGGAACATTCAATGCTTTGTACAGTTTCTTTTGAAAATACACAACATCTGAAAGTTCTCCTAGGTTTTGAGCACCACTTAGGGTACTGATCTCAGTTCCCTTAGAACCCTCTCTACGAGGCAACCAGTAGTCTTCAAGCATAGACATAAACTTCTTGTCGTCACGCATTTCGCCTGTATTGGCGTCGTAAACCAATTTGTTACGATATTTGTTCATAATATCCTTAACATACTGCTCTGCCTTGGTTTTCGGTAACGATCCTACATCAATATAAAAAATTCTTCGTTCAGGTGCTCTTGAGATGCGGTAGATAACTACAGCATCTTCCATCATACGCAACTGATTCAGAGGTTTGATAGATTTGTGCATAAATCCAACGGTTCTGCGGTAACGACTGTCAAACAAGCCAGACGAGCAGAAAGCAATAGCATCATCGTTAATCTTGATACCTGATGGAGTGTTTCCACCACCTGCACGAGGATTGTCTTTGTTGTACACATAAAAATCACGGTAACCTGTAATAATTTTGGTTCCGTCTTTACGAGTTTCTTTTTGAAACTCTCTGATTTTTTGAATGTTGAGAGGGTCTACAAACCGAAGTTCAAGAATACCCTTTTCTGGTTTGTTTTCGTCTGCAATAATGTGGAAATATATCTTGCCGTCCACATACCACCGACGAAACACTTCATATCCTTTTGTTTCAAACTGCATAACTCTAAGAATATTTTTAAATTCGTCTTGAATCTTTTCTTTAATAGAGTCTCCGACTTTTAAGTCAGAAGTAAAAAAGATTTTAACAGGAGACTGCTTGCCTTCACACACAATGGATTCGTTTACAATATCGTCAATTGCAGTTTCACACACAGGATCCATTGACATTTCACGATACTTGGAAACCAATTCGTAGTCGTTACGAACTGTTCCGTCTAGATCAATATACTGTCCGTAGAAGCCACCGGCTTCGACTGGAATAGCACCGTCATCGGTAGTTGGAACTACGAATGATTTTAGTGCTTTGAAGTCGTTCCGCTGCTTCTTCGACCGCTCAATTTTTAAGCCGAAGAAATCCATATTATAAAAACTCCTTGTAGATTATTAAGTAGTAACATCCTGCAATTCGTGATATTGATAAGCCAATACCACACCAAATTCAGAAATGTTTGTCTTGGAATCAAAGTTCATTTCGTACCCTTGAATATCTTTCGGCCATACTCCCACCATTTTGTAAGTGCAAATAGGATTGCCTTCACGAGTTAGTGGTTGGATATACCAATCGCAAAGGTAGGATGCCATATTATTTGGGCCTACATTGCCTTGATACGAATTAATGATATTTGACCAAGATTCAAACGCCTTACGAAGACTGTAGTTGCCATCGTTGTAGCACTTAATGTTCCAATCGGCAAATTCTCGGTCTCCACCGTATTTAAGTTTTCTGCCCATATAGTTTACTTCTACTTGACCAAGTGTTGCAGCGGGAATACCTGCTGAACGAGCCAAGAAAGAAACTTGGGACGAAGGATCACCTAAACCGATAGCAGCAGCCATATTGGTGATTGCACCAGATACTGCTCCACCAAACAACGCACCAGCTACACTTGCTGCTGCATTGATGGCACCTGTTCCTGCACCAGGAAATACACCTGATACCAGATAAAGATTGTCTCTAGAACCACCATTGATAAGATTTGCTCTGAATGCGTCTATGCTAAACTGACTATATGCCATTTAGTTATTCTCCTGTTTTATCTTCTGCCTTTATTTAGGCACCAACTTCTTCAAACGAAACACCAGTTTTAGTAGCAACAAAGTTCAGTTGAATGAAATTGATGCTGCGATTTGGCTTGATATAAATGTCTGCCACAAATTGATTGCTGTCAATCACCTGTGGAGTATTGTTCTTTTCGTCACAAACAACCTTAAAGTCAATCACTCCACGGCGAGATTGTACATCACGCAAGAATGGTTCTACCAAAGATTTAAATTGTGATCGGGTAAACGCATCATTGAATTCAAAAAGACTGTATTTCGCAGCAGTTGCGATTGCTTTTTCCAACACAATGAAAAGGCGACGAACATTGATACGGTCAAATGCTGACGGACGAGTCTGTGCGGTGCGATCACCAAACAAAACAGTTCCTTCGCCAGGGAAAGTGACCACAGGGTTTACTGCATTTGGATAGATGGTATCTCGTTCTGTCTTGGTTGGGTTGAAAGCCAACTTGATAACATTACGAACTTGACCACGATTAAATCCTGCAGGTGACCACCAAGGATCGTTTGAAATATCAGTTCTTACACAAAGACCAGCAATGTCTCCGTTAAGAGGAACATATCGGTAAACATCATTAAACGGATCGTACATGTACTTGTAACCACTGTCAATGAAAGCGTAGTTGTTGTTGCCAACAGCGTTTCTAAGATCAGCACACGCTTGCAATTTAGTTGCAGAACTTTCAGCAGAATTCTTATTAGGAACTGATACGAAAGCAACACAATCTTTTCTTGCCTTGGCAATGTCACACAGTTGCTGTGCGTTGTTGCCAGTAAGTGCACCACCAAGAAGCAAAGCAACATCAATGGTGTCAGGATCAGCAAACAAGTCATAACCTACTCCAGCTTTTCCAACCAAATCGGAAATGCCTGAGAATTGACCTGTTCCGCCGTTTAGGTCTGCTGTATAAATGCTACCTGTCTGATAAACATCACCAGATTTGGTGAAAGCAACAGTAGATCCAGGACTTCCTGCAGCAAAGCCAGTGGTAATAGTGGTATCAAAAGTAGCAGGAGAACCGTTTGCTACAATGTAGCGAGATTCGCCGTTAATTTTGGTTTTATAGAACAAAGTAGTTCCATCGGAATTTACTGCGCCTGGAATAACTGAAAGATCACTGTATCGTTCAAGAATAGCTCCCACAGTTCCACTGAATTTACCACCCTTGTCTACAACGACTAAATGGAATGCATCATTACTTGAGGTTAAACCAAGGCGTTCGGCGTATATTGTGCTTGTTGGTTTCTTACCAAAAGAATCGTAGTATGCCCAGCCAGTAAACCCACCACCTGCTGCACCACAAAGCTCTACATGCAAGGAATTGCCTAATTCTCCAGGGTATCGTGCAGCAAATGCACCATAAGTTGCTACAGATTTATCTGTGGCATCCGAAGGAGTAGGAATATACACTGTGCCAAGAGCTCCAGGAGTTGAATTTTTGGCTACTGCAGTATCAATGCCACGAACAACTTTAAGGTTGTTTCCGTAGCCAAGATAGTTGTATGCAGTGAACCAGTGTTCGTAATTGCTGTCTCTTGGCATGCCGTAAAGTGCACCCAATTCTTGAGCATTGCTGACAAGAACAGGAACACCGACAGGGCCCCATTCAAATACGCCAGCAAATCCAGCCGAAGTTGTTGCTACGGAAGGAACAATTGTTGTTAAATCTTTTTCTGTTACATTTACGCCAGGACTAAGTTGGAATGCCATCTATCAATCTCCTTTAAAAGGAACGCGAGAACTTTTTGGTTTCAGAGTATATTTAGTAAAACGATTACTTACGATATTTCAATTCCATATTCGGAAATCGTCATTATTGAATTGGGGAGGCTCTCTACCAAGATCAATATTGGTTTTTAGGGGAGGTTCTCTACCAAGATCAATGGCATCCTGATCCTGATTATCCAATTCCGAACTAGAAAACCCAAAAGGAGTCAAATCTTCCTCCATTTTAGTAATCTTATCCTGCATCAGTTTCTTGCGAATATCTGTGTTTACAAGATCTCGGAAATAGGGTTGTGTAGACAACCATCCAAACAAAACCAAACAAGACACCAAATCATCATTATACCCCTCACTGGCTCCGTAAGAAGCCTTCTGAGCAATGTATGTAGATATTTCAGAAATAACCTCAAAATCGGTAAGTATAAGTTTGTCGGTTTCCACCATTTCTTTTAAAACTAGGCAACCTGTTTTTTTAATTTGTGAAGACATCTTGACACCGTGCTGAACTCTACCACCTCCAAATCCAGTTGCTCGCTGTCCTTTTTTCCCTTTTATGGTGATAGAAATCATGTTTTCATATTCCAAATCGTCGTGCACAATATCAGAAACTTGAAGACCTGTATCGTTTGTTTCTATCAGCAACGACGCTTCGTTGTACCGTTGTCCCACAGACACAATTATATTAGGTAAAAGCATAACAGGCATGGTGTTGTTGCGAAACCGAGCAACAATCTTGTACGGCATAGCAGTAACATCAATCACTACAAACGCATGGTAGTCTAGTCCCAAGGCACGAGAGGTGTCCACAGTTATTGTGTACAGGTGATCTTTTTTAGGTTCTTCGTATACTGCAAGACCGTCAAGAGTCACCAGTCTAGGATCGTCATATGCTAGAGTTGACAGTTTGCTTGGACGAATAAGGGTATCTTCCGAACCCATAAATTCACATTCGTACTCTGCCAACCACAAACGATCTGAACCTAATGCCTTCTTTGTAGTTTCTTTCCACGCCTCATCTCGTCCAGGCACTTCCCACCACTTCACCTCAATAGGAATATACGGACTTCTTCCTGCTTGAGCATCCTTCCAAATTTTGTAGTACATGTTCATACCTTTTGGGGTAGACACAATAACTACTTTGGAGGTTTTACCCGAAGAAATGGTCGGATATACAGACGCAAAGAATTCTTCTGCAATATTATTGGGAACAAAGGCAAATTCGTCAAGTACCAAGAAATTAAACGAATCTCCACGAACAGCGGTTGCAGATGTGGACGATGCAACAATCTTTGCACCGTTTTCAAATTTAATACTTGTTTTATTCCACTCCACCACTCCCTGCTTTAACCATACAGGCAAACGCTCATACGCCAACTTGATACGATCTAGAATTTCTGTGGCGGTTTTCTGTTTGTTTGCAAGAATAGCAACCTTATAGTCAGGAGTGAATTGAGTTATATGCAAGACATTTCCTGTTACACACGAAGTTTTACCTGTTTGACGAGGAAATTTAGAAATAGTGAATCGGTTATCTTGAATTGTTTTTACAAATTTTTCCTGAAAGTCATACAGCTTAAAAAGAATAGGGCCTTTATCAAGTGAACGAATATAGAAATAATTATTTAAAAAATAGATAACATCTTCAGAACACTTCATGTATTCTTCCATCTGTTCTGGTGTGTATTCAATCTTAACACCAGGCCCTTTAAGCATGGCATTTCCAAGATACGCAATTCCTGTTTTAGCCGACATCTATTATGTCCTCTCCTGCAGGCAGTTCTTTGGCAGCAGACTCCAAGTCTTTTCTTGCACGAAGAAAACGAGACAGTTCTGCGGTATTACCCACAAAAATATTGTTATTCGTGGTAACGCTACCAGCTAATTTTACAGTATCCTCTCGTTTAATGTCTTTGAGTTGTTTGTGTAGATGCATGAGTTTGGTGTTTGCCTCTAGCGTTGCCTGAATGAGTTGTGCTGCTACTTCATACGCTCGGGAGCTCTGAGTCTCCGCTGCCACTTCAAGAACGCCTTGAATGGCATCCTCGGACTGTACAATGATACGCTTCAGGTTGTCTCGAACTTCCCGATAGTCTCTATCAGG
>Ga0214919_10006450_pt1 | contig 16131 bp, 19 predicted proteins | sample LL1503_MetaG_FD_177994 | JGI IMG/M metagenome (GOLD analysis project Ga0214919, IMG submission 177994) | Freshwater microbial communities from Lake Lanier, Atlanta, Georgia, United States - LL-1503 | ecosystem: Environmental > Aquatic > Freshwater > Lake | place: USA: Georgia | collected... | reverse complement strand
CCAGTACAGGTGGTCTTGACCGTGTCTTTGATACCCACGATCTCAATCTCTTCACCCACCTTGACGATACCGCGCTCGATACGGCCAGTCACCACCGTGCCGCGACCAGAGATGGAGAACACGTCTTCCACAGGCATCAGGAAAGCACCATCCACTGCACGCTCAGGCGTGGGGATGTAGCTGTCCAAAGCCTCGGCCAGCTTCAAAATCGCGCCCTCGCCCAACTCGCCCTTGTCGCCTTCCAAGGCCAGCTTGGCTGAGCCGTGAACGATGGGGGTGGTGTCGCCAGGGAAATCGTACTTGTCGAGCAACTCGCGCACTTCCATCTCGACCAACTCGAGCAGTTCAGCGTCGTCAACCATGTCGCATTTGTTCAAGAACACGATGATGTAAGGCACACCCACTTGGCGGGCCAGCAAAATGTGTTCACGTGTTTGGGGCATAGGGCCGTCAGCGGCCGAGCACACCAAAATCGCACCGTCCATTTGGGCCGCGCCGGTGATCATGTTCTTCACATAGTCAGCGTGGCCAGGGCAGTCCACGTGTGCATAGTGACGGTTAGCCGTCTCGTACTCCACGTGGGCTGTGTTGATCGTGATGCCGCGCGCCTTCTCTTCAGGTGCTGCATCAATTTGGTCGTAGGCCTTGGCCTCGCCACCAAACTTGCTCGACAAAATCGTCGTGATCGCCGCTGTCAGCGTCGTCTTGCCATGGTCAACGTGGCCAATCGTGCCCACGTTCACGTGCGGTTTCGTCCGCTCAAACTTGCCTTTTGCCATTCTTCGACTCCGAAAAAAAACTCACAACAAAAACTTAACTGGTGCCCTTGGCGGGAATCGGACCCGCGACCTCTCCCTTACCAAGGGAGTGCTCTACCACTGAGCCACAAGGGCGAAACTCTTCACCTGCACACCAAATCCGCTTGGAGCGGGAGACGGGAATCGAACCCGCGTCATTAGCTTGGAAGGCTAAGGTTCTACCATTGAACTACTCCCGCATCGAAGACCACAGGCCTGAAACCTACGGACGTCATCACAGTTGCAGGTCACCCAAGCACCTTGTGGTGGAGGAGGCTGGATTCGAACCAGCGTAGGCGTAAGCCAACAGATTTACAGTCTGCCCCCTTTAGCCACTCGGGCACCCCTCCAGCGAGCCAAAGACTATAGCACAGCTTTAGGGCTTCCATGGACATCAGGCCTGCCAAATGACTGAAAACCGATAAAAATCAAGGATCAAGCCGCCAATTTAAAGGTTGGCCATGATCCGCCAGCCAGGCTTGGGCTTGTGAAAAGTGTCGACAACCCCTAAAAGGAGCGGGCCCACGCAAGGCCGACAGGGGGGATGGGTGGTTGGCTTCCAACACCAACTGCGGGCCCCCTGCCGCCGACCTGATCAACGTCGATTTGGCTTGGGCATAGCTACCCCAAAGCATGAACACACAGGGCTGCGGTCGGGCCGCCACGGCTTGAATCAACCGATCGGTGAGGGTTTCCCAGCCGCGCTTGGCATGCGAGCCCGCTTCACCCTGTTCAACGCTGAGACAAGTGTTCAGCAGCAACACGCCCTGCGCCGTCCATGGCAGCAAAGAACCCGACATGGGCGGCTGTATGTGCAGATCAGATTGCAGTTCTTTGAAGATGTTGCGCAAAGATGGCGGCATTTTGATACCGTTTTGCACTGAAAAAGCCAATCCCTCGGCTTGCCCAAGCGCGTGGTAAGGGTCTTGTCCCAAGATGACCACCTTGACCTCTGACAAAGGCGTCATTCGCAATACGCGCAAGGGCTCTGGCGGAAAAATGTGAGCGCCGGATTTCAACCGAGCTTCGATGAAACCAGAAAGGGAAGTTCCTGTGGGGCTTTGCCAAAAATCTTGTACCAGGTCTTGCCAGGAGGCGTGCACATGGGCACGGTCTAGCCAACCTGGCTGAAGATCAGCCTCAGTCACCGAACAATTCAGCCAAGGCCTCGCCGGGTTCGGACGCCCGCATGAAGGCCTCACCGACCAAAAAGGCGTGCACCCCAGCCTCGCGCAAACGGCTGACGTCAGCGCGGGTGGCAATGCCGCTTTCTGTAACCAGAAGTTTGTCAGCGGGCAAATGGCCCATGAGCTCAAGCGTCGTGTCCAGCGACACCTCGAAGCTGCGCAGATTGCGGTTGTTGACGCCGACCAAAGGGGTTTTCAGTTTAAGGGCGCGGTCGAGTTCGGCGCGGTCGTGAACTTCGACCAACACCGCCATGCCCAAGCTAATGGCCACCGCTTCGAACTCGGCCATTTGCGCGTCATCCAAGCAGGCCGCGATCAACAACACGCAGTCAGCACCCATGGCGCGAGACTCATAGATTTGGTAACCATCGACCATGAAATCTTTGCGCAGCACGGGCAAATCGCAAGAGGCGCGGGCTTGCTTGAGGTAATCGTTGCTGCCTTGGAAATAGAGTTGGTCGGTGAGCACCGACAAACACGCCGCGCTGACTTTGCCGTCGCCAAACGCGTAACTTTGGGCGATGTCAGCCGGAATAAAGTCTTCGCGCAACAAGCCTTTGGACGGGCTGGCTTTTTTCACCTCTGCAATCACAGCGGCTTGACCTGCCGCCATCTTGCGACGCAATGCGCCTTCAAAGTCGCGTGTCATGACGCGGCTTTGTGCATCAGCACGCACCAACGCCAATGGCAGTTTACGCTGGCGCTGCGCCACCTCTTCGTGCTTGGTTTGGACGATTTTGTTCAGGATGTCGCTCACGGCTGGCCTTTGTGTGTGTCTCACGCCTGGGCGTGTTGGGCGGTGAATTGCGTCCATTGTGCCAACTTGGCTTTGGCCAAACCATCGGCCAAAGCGCCTTGGGCATGTTGAATGCCAGCGGCCATGGTGGGTGCGACATTGGCCGCGTACAAAGCAATGCCCGCATTGAGGGCAACGATGTCACGCGGTGGGCCGGCTTGGTTGTCCAACACTGCCAGCACCATGTCACGCGACTGCTCGGGCGTGTCTACCCGCAAAGCGCGGTGGCTGGCCATGGTCAGGCCAAAGTCTTCAGGGTGGATTTCGTACTCGCTGATTTCGCCGTTTTTCAATTCACCCACCAAGGTGGACGCGCCCAAACTCACCTCGTCCATGCCATCGCGCCCATACACGACCAGGGCATGCTCGGCACCCAGGCGTTGCAAGGCGCGGATTTGAATACCCACCAGGTCGGGGTGGAACACACCCATCAAGATGTGGGGTGCAGAGGCTGGGTTGGTGAGCGGTCCCAAGATGTTGAACAGGGTGCGCACCCCGAGTTCTTTGCGAACCGGCGCCACGTTTTTCATGGCCGGGTGGTGGTTGGGCGCGAACATGAAACCTATACCCACCTCGGCAATGCTTTGGGCGATGGCACTGGGCTTCAAGTTGATGTGTGCGCCCAGGCTTTCCAGTACATCGGCACTGCCGCTTTTGCTGCTAACGCTGCGCCCACCGTGCTTGCTTACCCGTGCGCCTGCAGCAGCGGCGACAAACATGGCGCAGGTAGAGATGTTGAAGGTGTTGGCCCCGTCTCCCCCTGTTCCCACGATGTCCACCAAATGGGTGCGATCGGCCACTTCCACCTTGGTGGAGAACTCGCGCATGACTTGCGCCGCAGCGGTGATTTCGCCAATGGTTTCTTTCTTCACACGCAAACCGGTGAGGATGGCAGCGGTCATGAGCGGGGTGATTTCACCCTGCATGATCATGCGCATCAGGTGCAGCATCTCGTCATGAAAAATTTCACGGTGTTCAATCGTGCGTTGCAGAGCTTCGGTGGGGGTGATCGTGGTCATGGCGCGGGTGTTTTCAAGAAATTGTTCAACAAGGCGTGGCCATGCTCGGTGAGGATGGACTCCGGGTGGAACTGCACGCCTTCGATGGGCAGGCTGCGGTGGCGCACGCCCATGATCTCGCCGTCATCGGTCCAAGCGGTCACCTCCAAGTCGGCGGGACAACTGCTGCGCTCGATGGCAAGCGAGTGGTAACGGTTGACCGTGAAGTCTTTGGGCAGGTCCGCAAACACCCCTTGCTGGTGGGTGTGGATGACGCTGGTCTTGCCGTGCATGAGTTGCTGGGCGCGGATGATGCGCCCACCAAACGCGGCGCCTATGCTTTGGTGACCCAAGCACACACCCAGAATGGGTAACTTGCCAGCGAAATGCCGGATGGCCGCCACCGAAATACCTGCCTCGGCGGGCGAGCAAGGGCCGGGTGAGACCACCAAGTGGCTGGGCTTCAAAGCTTCAATGTCGGCCAAGCCAATTTCATCGTTGCGGTGCACCAGTACCTGGGCACCCAGTTCGCCGAAATACTGCACCAGGTTGTAGGTGAAACTGTCATAGTTGTCGATCATCAGGAGTTTCATTCCAAACCACCTTCCACCAACTCGCTTGCACGCAGCAGTGCACGCGCCTTGTGTTCGGTTTCACGCCATTCCATCTCGGGAACGGAGTCAGCAACCACACCCGCCGCTGCTTGCACATACAAGGTATCGTCTTTGACGATGCCAGTGCGTATGGCGATGGCCACGTCCATATCGCCGGCAAAACTCAAGTAACCGCAAGCGCCGCCGTAAATGCCGCGTTTGACGGGTTCAAGTTGGTCGATGAGCTCCATGGCATGCACTTTAGGGGCGCCGGTCAGCGTACCGGCTGGGAAGGTGGCGCGCAACACGTCCATGCTTCGCATGCCCTCTTTCAACATGCCCTCGACATTGCTGACGATGTGCATCACATGGCTGTAACGTTCCACCGCAAAAGCCTCGGTGACTTTCACCGTGCCCGTTTGGGCGATGCGGCCAATGTCGTTGCGCGCCAAGTCAATCAGCATGACATGCTCAGCGCGTTCTTTAGGGTCGTTGATGAGTTCGTGCTCGGTGGCCAGATCAGCCTCGGGCGTGACACCCCGCGGCCGCGTGCCCGCCAGTGGACGGATGGTGACCTTGTTGCCCTCGAGGGTGGTTTCTTGCCGCACCAAAATTTCGGGCGACGCACCCACCACATGAAAGTCGCCCATGTGGTAGTAATACATGTAAGGGCTGGGGTTCAAGGAACGCAGCGCCCTGTAAAGGGAAAGTGGGCTTTGGGTGAAGCGCTTTTGGATGCGCTGACCCACTTGCACTTGCATGAAGTCACCGGCTTCAATCAAGCGCTTGGCACGTTCCACGGCGTTCAAATATTCGTCTTTGGCGAAAAGACGCTCAGGGACATGAACTTGGGAGGCTTTCAGTTCGGGGGCCAGCACCGGCTTCTTCAACATGTCTTTGAGTTGCTGCAAACGTTGCTGACCACGCGCATAGGCTTGGTCTAGCTGGGGATCGACGTAAACCATCAAGGACAGCTTGCCTGATAGGTTGTCAATCACTGCTAACTCTTCGGTTTGCAGCAGCAAGATGTCGGGGCAACCCAAGCTGTCGGGCGGGCAGCTGTGCACCAATTTCTTTTCAATGTGACGCACCGTGTCGTAACCAAAGTAGCCTGCCAAACCGCCACAAAAACGCGGCATGCCAGGTTGCAATGCCACCTTGAAACGTGCTTGGTAATGGGCAATGAAGTCCAACGGATTGCCGTGGTCGGTTTCCACCACCACACCATCGGTGACCACCTCGGTATGCGCAGCCTCTCCAAAACCACTGGCCCGGAGCAGGGTACGCGCAGGCAAGCCAATGAAGCTGTAGCGACCAAAACGCTCGCCACCCACCACCGATTCGAGCAAAAAGCTGTGCTTTCCTCCGTCTTGGTGAAAAGCCAGCTTGAGGTACAGCGAGAGCGGGGTTTCCAAGTCGGCAAAAGCTTCCAGCATCAAGGGAATGCGGTTAAAGCCTTGCTTTGAAAGTTGATTGAATTCGATTTCTGTCATGACACCAGAGCCTCCACAGCTCAGCCCCTCAGGGCTTTCTAAATTGATATACAGCGCCCAAGCAAGGCGCAAGAAAAGGAGGCAGTAAAGGGCTTAAGCCAACACCCACACTGCCGAGCAGGGCTGGCGACGCCAAGGCCAAGCTCCTCGGTCATTGCAACCTGTGAGGGTGTTGAGATGGACAAACATGCCGGAAAGTGTATCAAATGCGCCCAAAGGCGCTCAAAGCCGCAGCTCGGTAAAGCTGTCGATGAAACCGTCGCAGTCCACACCGCGTATGGGCTCGCCATGGTTGTAACCATAGGTGACCAACACCACGGGGCAGGCAGCGGCACGTGCGGCTTGGGCGTCGTTTTGCGAATCACCCAGCATCAATGTGTGTGAAGGTGTGGTGCCCAAAGCCTTGCAGGTTTCCAACAGCGGCAAAGGATCTGGCTTTTTGCGAGGAAAGGCGTCGCCTCCATAAACATGGCCAAAAAAATCTTCCAGCCCTTTGCGCGCCAACAAATCTTTGGCGAAAGCAGTGGGTTTATTGGTAAGACAAGCCATGGGCAATCCTCGCGCTTTAAACGCCTGCAAGCCCTGCATCACGCCAGCATAAACCTGTGCATGCTGGCCGTTGACCCGCCCATAATGGTGCTGGTAGCGCAAAAAAGCTGGCTCGTACATCGTCTCCACAGTGGTGTTGTCACACACCAAACCGCTGGCTTGTACCTCTGGCAGTTTCAGCTGATGCTGCAACACCGTGCGCACCAAATGTTCTGAGCCTTTGCCCACAGCGATATTCACCACGCTTTTGTCCACCTTGGGCAGATCGATGTCGGCCAAGGCCAAATTGAGGGCAGCCTCGAAGTCGGCCATGGTGTCGACCAAGGTGCCATCCAAGTCGATCATCAGGGCTTGCAAAGTGGGAAGGTTCATGGCGTTAACCGTCAGGTGGATTTGTTTATCGGACCCAGCGCACGTAAAGCGGCAGTTTTTTGATGAAGTTGGCGATCAGGCCGGATTCGGTATTCACCACCACCGAGCCATCGGGGCTGCCCATGTCTGTCGCCGTCCAGACCCAACCCATGGGCCCCGTACCAAACCAGTGGCTATTCAGCGCAGGTTTGCTACAGCTTTTCTCGATCAGGCCTTCCAGCTCGGCTTGGGTGGGTAAGCGCCAAGGTTTGGCGCCCGCCACAGCCTTGGTGGCCGTGGGCCAGTCTTGGGGGGTCACATTGCCCGAACACGCACTGCCATCCCAGATTTGCCCCAGCATGCAACGCTGCCAAACCAAACCGGTTTGGGTGTCTTTGACTTCAGCGCCATTGCTGCCATCAACGGCTTGGTAGCGCTCATCCGGACGGGTCAAGGGTGAATCGGCAAAACATGCCGCTTGGGCGAGGTCAGTGACCAGCGCCAAAGAAATGGCAAACGCCAGGCAATTGAATCGAAAAGACATGAGAACTTTCAAGAAAAAATTAAGACAAAGCAACGCGCATTTGATCGATGACGGCTTTGTAGTCGGGTTTGCCAAAAATGGCGCTGCCCGCCACAAACGTGTCGGCGCCAGCGTTGGCCACTTGGCGGATATTGTCGGGCTTGATGCCGCCATCGACTTCCAAGCGGATGTCGCGACCGCTGGCCTCGATGCGCTTTCGGGCATGCTCGACCTTGCGTAGCGCCGAGTCGATGAAACTTTGACCGCCAAACCCGGGGTTGACACTCATGATGAGGATGAGGTCGATGTCATCAATAAGCCAATCCAACACATCCAACGGCTCAGCGGGGTTGAACACCACACCGGCCTGGCAACCCGCTGCCTTGATGGCTTGCACGCTGCGGTGGGCATGGGCAGAGGCGTCGGGGTGAAAGCTGATCAGGTCGGCACCGGCTTGGGCGAACAATGCGGCCAATGCGTCGACAGGTGTCACCATCAGGTGCACATCGATGGGCACGGCCACCCCTGCTGTGGTTTTGGCATGGGGCTTTAAGGCCTGACAGACCATGGGTCCGAAGGTCAGGTTGGGTACATAGTGGTTGTCCATCACATCAAAGTGAATCCAGTCGGCGCCAGCGGCAATGACGTTTTTCACTTCGTCGCCCAAACGGGCAAAGTCGGCGGACAAGATAGAGGGGGCGATGCGGTAAGTGGTGTTCATGGTCTCAATTATGGTGTCAGAATGCAAGTTCGTCTGATTGTCTGTCAAACCTATTTCTTATGCCTTCATACCAACTCCGCGTCGAAGTGACACCGCACTACCTGCCCGAGCAATCGTCACCTGAAGATGGGGTTTACGCTTTTGCCTATTCTGTGCTGATTCGCAATACCGGCGATATAGCCGCGCAAGTGATTTCTCGCACCTGGCACATCAACGACGCTGAGGGTTTGCATGAAAAGGTCAAAGGCTTGGGCGTGGTGGGCTACCAACCCCTGCTGCAACCGGGCGAGGTATTTGAGTACACCAGCGGTACGCGGCTTCGCACGCCCACGGGCACCATGCACGGCAGTTATTTTTGCGTGGCCGAAGACGGTGAAAAGTTCGATGTCGACATTCCCATGTTTGTGTTGGATGCCTTAAGCGACAGCGGCAAGCGCCAAATGCACTGACGGCAATGGGCGAGTTTGACCTGATTGCCCGCTACTTCACCCGCCCGCCACGCCATGCCGCGCTGGGTGTGGGAGACGACTGCGCACTGCTCAGCCTGCAAAGCGGTATGCAACTGGCGGTGTCCAGCGACATGTTGGTAGAGGGGCGGCATTTTTTGTCCTCCACCCCCGCGGTCGGTTTGGGCCACAAAGCGCTGGCGGTCAACTTGAGCGACTTGGCCGCCTGTGGTGCCAAGCCTTTGGCCTTCACCTTGGCCTTGGCCTTGCCTTTCATTGACGAACACTGGATGGCGGGGTTTTCCAAAGGATTATGGGCTTTGGCCGATGCCCATGGCTGTGAACTGATTGGGGGCGACACCACCCAGGGACCTTTGAATATTTGTATCACGGTGTTAGGTGAGGTACCGCCTGGCGACGCTTTGTTGCGCCAGCATGCGCAGGTGGGCGACGATGTTTACATCAGCGGGACAGTGGGCGATGCTCGCTTGGCGCTGGAAGTTTTTAAAGGCTCGGTCTCCTTAGAGGCAGCGCATTTCGATGCAGCACGGCTTCGCATGGAGCAACCCACGCCGCGTGTCGAACTGGGGCTGGCCTTGCGCGGCGTGGCCAATGCAGCCATTGATATCAGCGATGGTTTATTGGGCGACTTAGGTCACATTTTGCAGCGCTCCAAAGTGGGGGCAGTGATCGAAACCGCTTGGGTGCAAGACAGCGCCGCCATCAGCGACGCCATGCAGTCGGTGGCATTCAACAAGCGCTTAGATTTCGCCTTGGCCGGTGGCGACGACTACGAACTGCTGTTCACAGCCCCGCCCAATCAAGCTGATGAGGTGTTGGAAGCGGGCGAGCGTTGTGGTGTCAGCATCACCTGCATAGGCCGCATCACCCCGGTGACGGGTGTGCAAGTACTGGACCTGCAAGGTCTTCCCCTGTCGCGCCGCTTTGCCAGCTTTGAGCATTTCGCGCATTAAGATGGCCTTCATGTCTTACCCCGCCAGTTTGCAAGCCTCGTTGTTCATGCGCTCACATCCGGCGCATTGGTTCGCCATGGGTTTTGGCGCCGGCTTAAGCCCGTGGGCGCCGGGCACAGTGGGCACCTTGTGGGCTTGGGCGGCCTACCTGTTGATGGCGTATTGGCTGGACATCACGCAATTGGCTTGGGTGGTGGCCGTCTCTTTGCCCTTGGGTTGGTGGGCGTGTACCGTCACCGCCGACCATATGCAAGTCAACGACCCCAGCTCCATTGTGTGGGATGAGATTGCCGCTTTTTGGTTGGTACTGCTGGTGTGGATGCCCGCCAGCTTGGGTGGCCAATGCATGGCTTTTGTGTTGTTTCGTTTGTTTGACGCCATCAAGCCTGGTCCCGTAGGCTGGGCAGATCAGGCGTTTCATGGGCAAGGTTGGCGAGGCGGCTTTGGCATCATGTTTGACGATGTGGTGGCGGCGTTTTGCACCTTGTTGACTTTGGCTTTGTGGCAGGTCACCCAATGAACACAGCGCATGACGTTTCAGCCTTGGCCGCAAATTTGATGCGCCGCGGTTGGATGCTAAGCACCGCAGAGAGTTGCACCGGCGGCATGATCGCAGCAGCTTGCACCGACCTTGCCGGCTCCAGCCAATGGTTTGAGCGTGGCTTTGTCAGCTACAGCAACGAAGCCAAGCAGGAGTTGTTGGGTGTGCCCAAGGCGTTGATTGAAAAGCACGGTGCGGTCAGTGAAGAAGTGGCACAAGCCATGGTGCTGGGCGCCTTGAACGCATCGCAAGCGCAGGTGGCGATGGCGGTAACCGGCATTGCCGGACCCACAGGCGGCAGTCCAGCCAAGCCGGTGGGTACCGTGTGTTTTGCTTGGGGACTGCCAACCGACGGTGGACCTGCTGTCGGTGCTGAAACCGCTTGGGTCAAGGTGCAAACCTGCCATTTTGAAGGTGACCGCGCAGCGGTACGACAAGCGACGCTGCGGCATGCTTTGCATGGGTTGTTGTTGCTCTTAGACCAACGCGCTTTAGAACATGTGAAGCCGCGTGGTCATGGCCCAGGTTGAAAAGCCGTCATAGCCAATGCATCCATCGCCTGCGCCAATTCAAAGTCCAGCGCAGTCAGCCCCCCCGCGTCATGGGTGGTCAAGCGGACAATGACGCGGTTGTAGACATTGGTCCACTCGGGATGGTGGTTCATGCGCTCAGCCACCTCGGCCACCGCGTTCATGAAGGCCATGGCTTGCCGAAAATCCTTGAACGCCCATTCAACTTCCAAGGCGTTTTCTTGCAAGCGCCAAGGCACATGGGCTTGGTGCTGCAACCGTTGGAAAGCTTCAAGGGCTTGTAATGTGCTCAAAGAATGGGTCATGCATCTTCCCTCGGTGTTGACCCCCATTGTGTGCGCACCTCCACCCCCAACCGCGCCAGCCGGTTGGTCAGTTTCAGCACTTGCTTGTCTTTGCTCAGCAGAAGGGCTTGATGCGCTACGGCCACATCGATGAACTTCTGGTCATCTTGGTCTTTGCAGATATAAGGCGCTTTGGGGGCAACAGGGTGTATCTGCGCCAAGCGGTCAAAGTGGGCCAATACCGCTTCGGCGCTCACACCATCGCGGTTGCGGCGCTGCGCAATGTGCGGGTAGTCCAGCACACGCAACAACTCTTCTCGCATGGGTGCAGTGGCCAACCACTGCACTGCACCTTGCGCCAGCGCCGTCAACAAGAAAGGGGTGGCGGGGTCTTGGTAAACCCAAATATCCAGCACGATGTTGGTGTCGATCACCACAGGGACCGGGGCCACCGCAGGTGAAGGTGTCACCAAGAACGGGGTCATGGCGCAGCAGGCGGCTGCTCGACACCAGCAACAGGCTTGCGCGCCGAACCCGCCATCAAATCAAAGCGGAACAGCCGGCATTCGATGGGTCCATTCCACATGGGCACACGGCGCGATTCTTTGAGGCGCATGCGGCCTGGCAATTTCAGGTCGGGCGTGAGTACCCAAGCACGCCATCCCGCATAATTTTTTTTCCAGTGACTGGCCAGTTGGCCGAAGAATTCACCACCGTCTTCGACCTGTCCCACCTCGCGACCCCCTCGCGCCATGCTGGCCACACCTGCCACACCGCCAGCTTCAATGCGCTCGCCATAAGGCGGATTGACCAGCATCACCGCAGGTGCATCACAGGGCGGCATGCGCTGCAATGCGTCACCACCGCGCAAGTTCACAGCCTTGCCTACCCCTGCACGGTCGGCGTTGCGCTGTGCAAAGTCAACCATTCGAAACGCCAAATCGCTGCCAAACACCGCGGCACGCGGCTCGCACTGTTGGGCGCGGGCCTCGTCTTGCAACTGCCGCCAAACATGGGCGTCGTACATGCGCAGTTTTTCGAACCCAAATCGCCGCTGCAAACCGGCTGCGATGCGACAGGCGATTTGCGCCGCCTCGATGACGATGGTGCCGCTGCCGCAACAAGGGTCATACAGGGGCAGACCTTGGTCCACACCCGCCACCGAAGGCACGGCTGGCGGCGTTTCGCCTGGCCCGGTGAGCTGGGGCATGCTCCAGCCACTGGCGGCCAGCATGGCGGCGGCCAGGGTTTCTTTCAGCGGGGCCTCACCCTTGTCTTCGCGCCATCCGCGCTTGAACAAAGGCTCGCCCGTGGTGTCCAAGTACAGGGTGAGCATTTTGTCGGTCAAGTGGGCATGCACCCGCACATCAGGGCGCTGGGTGTCCACATCGGGACGCACGCCCGACTTCTCACGAAAACGATCGGCAATGGCGTCTTTTACCCGCAAGGTGGCGAAGTTCAGGCTTTTCAATGGGCTGTGCTGCGCGGTGATTTCCACCCGAAAGCTGTGCTTAGCCGTGAACCACATTTCCCAAGCCACGGAGCTTGCAGCCTTGTAAATGTCGTCCTCATTGGCATAGGGTTGGAGGGCGAGTTGAATCAATACGCGCATGCCCAAACGGCTGTGCAAATTCAGCTGCATGGCAGCACGCCACGAGGCTTGCAGCTGCACGCCACCCCTCAGGGTTTGCAGGTCACGCGCCGGCAGCCCAGTGATTTGCGCAACTTCACAGGCCAAAAAACCTTCCACCCCAGCAGCGCAGGGCACAAACAATTGCAAGGAATTCACAAGGCTTTACGCAGGTTGGTGGGTGCTATGCGCAAGGCTTCGCGGTACTTGGCAACGGTGCGGCGGGCGCAGTCGATACCTTGTTCTTTCAGCATGTCCGAGAGTTGGTTATCGGACAGCGGTTTTTTCGGGTTCTCACTGGCAATGAGTTGCTTGATGAGGGCGCGCACCGCGGTGCTGGACGCGTTGTTGCCACTGTCGGTGCCCAAGCCTGAGCCAAAAAAGTATTTCAACTCATAAGTGCCATAAGGCGTATGCATGTACTTGGCGGTGGTGACGCGGCTGATGGTGGACTCGTGCAAGCCCAGCTCTTCGGCGATCTCGCGCAACACCATGGGCTTCATCGCTAATTCGCCATGAATGAAGAAGCTTTTTTGCCGCTGGGTGATGGCGTTGCTCACCCGCAAGATGGTGTCAAAACGCTGTTGGATGTTTTTGATCATCCAGCGCGCTTCTTGCAAGCGTTGTTGTAAGCCGGCGTGGCCATCGCCCTTGCCACCCTTCAAAGCATTGGCGTAAATGTCGTTTACTTTGAGGCGAGGCATCACCTCGGGGTTGAGCATGGCGCGAAACTGCGGCAATCCTTGTTTGTCCAATCCGTTGGGCAAAATCAGAACATCCGGGATGATGATGTTGCGCTCAACGTCGATGAACTTGCGACCGGGCTTGGGCTCTAGACGAGCGATCAAAGCCATGGCCAATTTCACCTGTGCTTCGCTGTCGTTCACCGCTACCGCCAAGCGTTTGAAGTCGCGTTTGGCCAGCATCTCCAAAGGTTGCTTGCAAATCGCCAAAGCACACGCGCGCAGTTCGGCACGCTCCTCGGTATCTGCGTCAATCACCTGCAACTGCAAGCGCAGGCACTCACCCAAGTCGCGAGCACCTACGCCTACAGGCTCTAAGCTTTGCAACAAGCCCAAGGCCACCTGAAAACGGTGCACCAGCTCTTCGCACTGCTCTATATCGTCACCCGCCAAACTCTCGGCCAGGCTTTGGAAGCTGTCTTCCAAATAACCATCGTCATTCAAAGACTCGATCAGAAACCGCAAAGCGGCACGGTCGGTGTCGTCCAAGCGCAGCGCCAGCGCTTGGCGGTGCAAAAACGCGGTCAGCGACTCTTGGTTGCGTGCCAACTCGGTGGCTTGGGCTTTTTCATCGTCGTCATTGCTGCTGTTATTGCGGGGTGGCGCGTCGCCACCCCACTCACTGTCGTCGGGTGAAAAGTCGACGCTGCCGTCACCGTCCCAGCTCTCGGCCACGCCCTCAGCATCAACCGGCGAGGTGGTTTCACTGGCGGTTTCCACCCGCACCTCGCTGAGGCGGTCCATGGGTCCGTCCCAGCTCTCGGGTTCGGCCTCGGAGGCCGCGGCTTGGGCGTTTTCTTGCTCGAGGCCAAAGTCTTCACGCGGCGCCAAGTCTTCCAATTCTTTTTCCAGAAACGGGTTGTCGTCCAGCATTTGGTCGATCTCTTGGCTTAACTCCAAGGTGGAGAGTTGCAACAAGCGAATGGATTGCTGCAACTGTGGCGTGAGCGCCAGATGCTGCGAGACGCGGAGTGACAGGCCTTGCTTCATAAGCTATGCCCTGGCATCACATGCGGAAGTTTTCGCCCAGGTACACCCGCCGTACCTCTGGGTTGTTGACAATCGAATCGGGAGTGCCCTCGGCCAGCACGCGGCCTTCGCTGATGATGCTGGCATGGTCACAAATACCCAAAGTCTCACGCACATTGTGGTCGGTGATCAGCACCCCAATCCCCTTGGCTTTCAAGAAACCAATGATGCGCTGAATTTCCAGCACCGCAATCGGGTCGATGCCAGCAAAAGGCTCATCCAACAAAATAAAGCGCGGCTGGGTCGCCAATGCGCGGGCAATTTCCACGCGGCGACGCTCGCCACCCGACAGCGAGGGTGCAGGCGAATCACGCAAATGCTCAATGCGCAACTCGTGCAACAAGCCATCTAAACGGGATTCAATGGTGTTTTTGTCCAAGGGCTTGCCTTGATCGTCGGTTTGCAACTCCAACACGGCGCGTACGTTTTCCGCCACATTGAGCTTGCGAAAAATAGATGCCTCTTGGGGTAAGTAACTCAAACCCATTCGAGACCGACGGTGAATAGGCAAATGCTCAACCGCTACACTGTCGATGGAAATGCTGCCGGCATCAGCGCGCACCAAACCCACAATCATGTAAAAAGAAGTGGTCTTGCCCGCGCCATTGGGGCCTAACAAGCCGACGACCTCCCCTTTGGCGACCGAAATCGACACATCGTGCACCACGGTACGGCTGATATAGGTTTTTTGCAGATGCTGCGCCTCCAACCGACTGATGGGGGCAGGCGTGGCATTCACTTTCCTGCCTCGTCTTTTTTGCGCGGTGTGAGCACCGCACGCACCCGCCCAGGAGATTCAGCGCCAGGCTTGGCAGCGCCTGTTTTGCCGTCTACTGTGAATTGATCGGTCAAGTTTTCATAAACGATGCGCTGACCCGTGATGTCATCGTTCAAAACCGTCCCACGAAACCGGCGGATTTCGGCGCGGTTGATGAGGGTAATGCGGTCGACGCGGCTGTCATATTCGATGCGTTCGCCCTCACCTTCCATCCATTCGTCCACGCCTTCACGCTTTTGACGATAAAAAGCTTTTTTACCGGGCTCGGCGATCAACAAACCGTATTGGTAGCCCTCGGGGTCTTGCAACACTTCCAGGCGAGCACCGCGCAAAATCAAGGTACCCTTGGTCGCCACCACTTTGCCAGTGAAGATGCTCAATTGCTTGAGCTCATCGTGGTCTAGGTTGTCTGCCTCGATGTTCATAGGCTTGCCACGGTCGGCTTTTTCGGCCAACGCAAGCGCAGGCAGTTGCAAAGCCGCGGCAAGACAAGACAGGTAAAGAAATTTTTTCAAGGCACGGAAATTGCTGATCAGAAGATGACCTGCATTGTAGGGGCAGATTCGTCCGTATTTTCAGCGGCCTTTGCGCACCTCAGCGACCAAGAAATCGACGATTTGCAAAGCACGTTCCATGCTGCCCGCCAAAGAACCGTCCACATAAAAACGCCCAGCCACGCCTAGAGCAGGCACGCCCTCCACTTTAAAGAGTTCTTGCAACTGGGCGGCACGACGCGCTTTGCCAATCACGGCAAACGAGTTGAACAAGTCGGTGAATTGCTTTTTGGGTATGCCGTTTTTCTCAGCCCATGCCTGCAAAGGTTCCAATGAAGTAAGCGTTTGGTGTTCGGTGTGGATCGCAGCAAACATCTTGGCTTGCAACTCTTCCACCTTACCCAAGGCTTCCAGCACGAAGTAGGCACGTTGCTGTGGCTCAAACTCGGCACGGAATCGCACCGGCACCCGCTTGAGTTCGACCTCTTTAGGTAATTTTTTGCTCCATGCACTCAACGCAGGTTCAAAGGCATTGCAGTGGGGGCAGTTGTACCAAAAGAACTCCAACACCTCGACATGGCCTTTGGCCGCTTCAGTGGGAACCGCTTGGCTGAGTTTGTAGTAATCGATACCTTCTTTGAACCCTGATTGCGCTTGGGCGCCAGTGCAAGCTA
>Ga0214919_10006449_pt1 | contig 16132 bp, 15 predicted proteins | sample LL1503_MetaG_FD_177994 | JGI IMG/M metagenome (GOLD analysis project Ga0214919, IMG submission 177994) | Freshwater microbial communities from Lake Lanier, Atlanta, Georgia, United States - LL-1503 | ecosystem: Environmental > Aquatic > Freshwater > Lake | place: USA: Georgia | collected... | reverse complement strand
AATAATGAGAAAATTAATTTTATGTTTTAATGATATTAATATAAAGTCTCATATTATTGAGATTACATCAATATTTGAATTAAGAAAGTCACAAGGTACGAGACATATAGAATGTTTTGAAGCTTATTTGATTAGACTAATATATTTATTTTCAAACTATATAAAAGGTAATGACTATCAATATAATTTAGATATATTAGAAATATAATAAAAAAATTATAATTATAATTAATGGGAGAAAAAATTAATTTACTTTATAAAATTAATCTAATTTATAATTTTTTATATAACTTAACTTATCTAAATTGTTTTAAAATTGATAAAATAAATTTAGGAGAAATTGAATTAGATGACATAAAATTAGTAGATGAAAAAGAAATCAATGAATATATTGAAGATTTAAATAAAAGTACTTTTTCTTATTTAAAATATAATGAAAAAGAAACATTAATATATTTTAAAAGATATTCAGATTCATATACAGTAACTGTTAAAATAGGAACATATACTAATGATATTAATAAATTAAATAATTCTTGTAATAATGATGCATTATTTTCATATTTATTGAGTCAATTAGTATTAAATAAAAAAACAATACATATTTTACTTCCAATAGTAAATTTTGATGTTCCATTTGAAAAGATTGATAAATTGATTAAAAATATTCCAATTTATAATTTATTAAAAGGAAAAATAGAATTCAATGAAATTAAAAATATATTTTCTGTAAGAATAAGAGAACATTTTTTTACATCAATATCATTAGAAGAATATTTATCAGAAAATACTTGTTTATATAAACCTCTATTATTTCAAATTATTCATACTTTAGCAGTAATTCAAAAAGAATTTCCAGGATTTAGACATAATAATTTAACACCAGAAAATATATTAATTTATAAAAAAAAGAAAAATTTATCTAATAATGTTTATGAATATGATGATAAAAAATGGGTTATACCTGATATTGATTTTGATATTAAAATGACTAATTTTGAAAAATCATGTATACCAAAAATGTACGGAATAATGAATCAAAGAGATACAGATGTTCCTTATATTACAGAATTTAATGATTATTTTGATTTACATACTTTTTTAAATTCATTAATTGAAGGTAACTATAAAATGTCTACAAATAACTCATATTGCGATCAATATACTAAAAAGTTTTTAAATAATATAATACCTGAAGAATTTAGAGGGTTAAAAAAAGGATCATATTATTTATATCAGAATGTTGTACTTTTTAGACCTGAAGATTTATTAAATGATCCTTATTTTGATGAATATAAAAATATTAAAGAAATTCCTAAAGAAAATTTATTAAGTAATATATATTATACTAATATGAATAAAAATGATATCGATTCTAATCGTACATTAGATACTAAAAAAAGATATATGATTAGAAAACTAAATACTGAAGATACTAGTTTAGTAACATTTAATAGTAAAAAAGAATCTTTAAATATGAGAAAATTAAAAGGTGGTGCTCTTTTTGAAAATCCTTACGTTGAAAAACCAGAAGTTATGCAATCAACTGAAAATAAAAAAATATTAAATGATGATGTAAGACAATTAAAACCTACAGAAAACATACCAGGTAATAAGCCACCATTTCAACCAAGAGGTGATAAACCATATATACCAAGAGAAAATAAACCATATATACCAAGAGAAAATAAACCATATATACCAAGAGAAGATAAACCATATATACCAAGAGAAAATAAACCATATATACCAAGAGAAAATAAACCATATATACCAAGAGAAGATAAACCACCGTATCAACCTACAGGTGACAAACCACCGTATCAACCCATAGGTGACAAACCACCGTATCAACCCACAGGTGATAAACCACCGTATCAACCCACAGGTGATAAACCACCATTTCAACCAAGAAGTGACAAACCACCGTATCAACCAAGAAGTGACAAACCACCGTATCAACCCACATATGATAAACCTAGAACTGATAAACCACCGTATCAACCAAGAGATGATAGACCCACATATGATAAACCTAGAACTGATAAACCACCATTTCAACCTACAGGTGATAACCCACAAAATAACAAAAAGTATGATGTAAATAAAACATTAGAACCTCCTGTTGAAAAATTTGAAATTAAAAAAAGCTTTGATAGTGATTTTGACAAACCTGATATTCCTCCAGGAATGATTCCTTTATATGATCCAAATAATACATTAATAAGTTCAATGGGACCTTATAATTTTAGTCCAAATCAACCACCTATTCATAAAATATATAATATTTCATTAAGTGATCCATTAGGAAATCACTCATTAATTAATAAAGTTTATGAAGATGTATTACCTGGCGATCAAACAACTTATTCTTTTATTAAATTAAATGAACGCGAAGCTATTAAATATTTTATGAGAAATAGTATTTTAGATAAATACGATGGTGAAGAATTTTCATTAAAAGGTGGTAATAAAAGTTTATTATCTTGGGTAAAGATATTTGATATTAATCCATATACATTAAAAGATACACCTTACCAAGATATTCCATATAATTTTTTACTTTACCGTTCCGCGTATCCAATTAGATATAATAAAGAGACACATGTATTAAAAACAACACCAAATTCAATGGCTTTTAATTTAAGAATTTACAAATTATCAGTTGGAGCAATAAAATATTTAAATATTCAGTCTGATGATCGTTATCATTTTGATGTATGGAGAGATATAGAATATTATAATTGGGTTAATACAATAATTAAACAAAAAATTTCACCAAATTTTATAAATTTAATTTTATACATTTTAGATAATAAATCAAAAATAGGATTTAAGGATTTAGATATTATTAAAAAAAATAATAACATAGATTCATATAGATCACAAATAGAGAATAATAAAAAAATAAATAAAATAAAATTTAAAGATATACCTGATAAAGTATCTGATAAAGTATCTGGAAAAGTATCAAGTACAATTTTACCTCCAGATAAAGTTATATTAGCTGGACATCCTACAGTTCAATCAAGAGTTCCAACTATATCAATTGATAAAGATGAAAAAAGAACAATTCTATTACCTGATTCAAAAGTCGAAGTTATTGATTATAATGCAGATTCAAATAAAGTGTTAGTTGCTTTAACTGAAGCACCAAATACAAATATTATTAAATGGAATACTCAAATTTATCAATCATATGGTACAATAAAAAAAATGATATCGACAGGGTATCATAGTGAAAAAGTATGGATTTCTATTTTATTCCAATTAATATATGCTTGTGCTGTCATGGAACATGAAAATATATGTTTTAATACTTTTTCATTAAAAAATAATGTATTTATAAAAGATATTCAAACTGATGGTACAGGTAATAGTTGTTGGGTTTATAAAGTAGATAATATTGAATATTATGTACCAAATTATGGTTATATAGTAGTAATAGATTCTAATTATGCAGATATAACAGACATATCTGACAATATACAATATAAAATATATGGTGAAAGATTTAATAATAATTCATATTTTACAGAAAAAGATGAAAGGGTAACATTATTTAGAACCTATTTAAAAAATGAATTAACTGTTGAAAAATTTACGGATAATGGAAATAAATTAAATAGTAATATTGAAAAAAAAATTACTAATATTATAAACAAATTAACAGATAATCCAAAAGGATTAATATCAGAAATTTTACCAAAATGTTTTACAGAATTAGTAAATAATAAAGTAGGTAAATTATTAACAAGAATAGAAAAAGAAACTTTAGATTTATTATCTAAACCAAATTATCGTAAGGGTTCCGTTATGGTCAGACAAAAGAGATATGATGAATATGAATGGGTTGTATATTTAGATGAAGATGGTAATAAAAGAAAAATAATAACAAAAAATCCAGAGGGTAACGTAGTAGAAGAATCTGTATTTTCAAATTCTTTATATTCTTATCATGAACCTGTTTTACCTGAAGATAAAACAATTATAGAAACATATACATTTTTTAATTAAAAAATAATTAATTAATTTTCTAGTTTATTATAATGATGAAAATAAATTTAAAAAAAATACCTGATTTAAAAACAGAAGTTAAAAATATTTCAGGTATTCCATCTTTTGATTTTGAAGAAATGCCAGTAGCATATTTTACAGATAATATTAGAGGTGAATTATTAAGAAAACAATTAGTAAAAAATCAGTTAAAAATATCAGAATGTAATGTAGGAGATTTAGAAAAATCATTTTTTTCAATAGAAAACATTAATTTAATTAATAAACAATTAATATTATCAGTATATAATAAAACTAATAAAGAATTTTTAATATGTCCACAAAAAGAGGCTGATTTATTAGTAGTAATGAGATATGTTTTTATTGAATATTCTAGAAATTTACCTTATGATATTGTTAATCAAATTAAAAATTTAAATAATAGAGTAGTTAATGAGATATTACCAACAGTTATATCAAATGTTGATCAAAAAATTGGATATTTGACTGATATTAAAACTCAACCAATTGGACCTCCTTTACCAATTAATACTAAAAAATTAAATCGTACTTTACCTTCAACAGCAAATTATTTTAAATTTTAAAACTAATTTTATAATTATATAATATAATTATAAAATTAAAAAATTAACTTATTTAAAATACTAATTCTTTCTTTTCATCGGTTGCGTTTTTGGACGCATAGATGAAAACATTACCTTGTGTTTGAGCCATAGTAATAAAACTATTATCTAACCATGTATCATCCTGATATTCAATTTGAGATATAGGGTTTTGACCTAAGGATTTTATTGGACCATAAGGATCATAATAATAGTACTTATATTGATTACCATCTAATTTTCTGATTAAGCAAGAAGATCCAATTACTAAATTTTTATGACCTTCGATATTTTGATTAAGTTCTGAAATTACAACAGATCTTAATTCATAAGGTTCATCTTTAAGTGAAAGACTTTCAGGTACAATAACTATATTATTATTAATTTTTTCAAAACCACCAATAGCTATAGAAGCAGGTAATCCACTCATAGAAAATTGATTTAATTGATCGTTGTAATTAATAATTGTAGCTCTGCGATCAACATAAAAAACTAAAATACCGCGAGACCAAATGAGAGAAGTATTTCTAGGAACAATGAGACCACCTTCTAAAAAGTATTGTGTTTGTTTAATAGCATCTTCTAATTGAACAACATCCGAATCATTTGATATTGGAGGTAATCTCATATTAATCATAGGTATAGCAGTTACTAAAGGTCTGCTATTAAGTAAATAAGGATTTACTGATATAGAATTTATTAATAGAGGAGTAGTAGCTACTATAGTAGGTCTGAAAGAGAAAGCAGATAATAATCTCTTAATTATCACACCATCAAATCTACCATATAATAAGTCAGGTGTATCTTGTTTATTTAATCTGCACATATCAACAGAGGATACAAAAGATTTAAAAGAAGAATTATAACATAAACCATTTCTTAAATGTAAAACAGAGTTCCATAATTGAACTTGTAATTGAGATCTATTTAATAAATCAAGAATGGGTGATTTATTATCACAAACTATGTCATTAGGATCAGTAGTTAAAGCATAGAATAATTCATAATCAGGTCTAGATTGTAAACGTTCTCCACTGTATCTGGATTTTATAATACCAGCAATGTTAGAAAATAAGAAAAAGTTCTCAACAATAGGGATTTTTGGTATAAAAAGAGCAGCTATAACTGGATGAATATGATCACCAACAATGTTTAAATCTCTGTTATAAGTACCAGTTAATACTTGTAAATCGCAATCTGTATATTGCATAGATTGTAATAATATTTGAGCATGTAGAGGTCTAGTTGCAGCATATAATTTTAAGATTTCTTGTAAATATTTATAATCATCTTCAGTTAATTTACTTTGGAAACCATTGTAATCTAAAGTGATACCACCTAATACTTTCATTAAGTTTGTATGTGGTTGCATAATTTCAGTACTCTTTAAACCAACTAATTCTTGTTCATAAATTCTTTGAAATTCTGCAAATTCATCATTACTTAAATTATATTTAGTTTTATACTTCATTGCCTTTTCTAATAAGGTGTGAAAAGGGGTTTGTGTATTGCCATATTTTTGTCTAATTAATTCTGCAAATTTTATAGCTTTTCTTGAGATATCGTTATGTTTTTGAGCATAAACAGCTTGAATAGCATTTACTAAATCATCATCTTTATATTGATTTTTTAAATCTCTAAAATTTTGTTCTGTGATTTTACCATTTTTACGTAAAAGATCTTGTACTTTATCGTTAATAGAAGACCTATTTGATTTTTCATTTCTATTAGATTTTTCTGAGTCCATATATATATATTATAGAATAGAAATAATTTTATATATATTTTTTTTTAAAGTTTTTTTAAACTTTCATTTAAAATTATTTCTATTCTATAATATATAAATGTCATATAAAGAAAAATATTTAAAGTTTAAAAATAAATATATAAAATTAAAAAATCAAATCGGTGGTTGGTTGGAGACTGGTTTATTTGTGAGAACGATACACAATAGTGGAATGCAAGAAGGTATGTCGTTGCAATGTTTTTGGATATCAATATTACAATATTTAAATAGTAACGGTTACCCTACATTAACATTGAGAGAGTTAAGAACAAATGCAGGATTAAGGAGCGATACAGAACATGAAATGTTTGATACAGCTAATAAGAATTTTTCGGTGGCTGCAAATAATGTCGCGTCCATATATAATTTAAAAATATATGTATATCATGTTTCACGAAATGGTGAAATTCTAGAACTATGTGATCGTTTTCCAATTTATTATAATGCAGATGGGACCGAAAATATTGTTAATAATCCAAATGAAAATATTGTTAACATTGCAATGTTTGGACAATATCATTTTGAATTAATTGATTTACATAATGGCGAAGTGTTTGTACCTGCTGTAATCTATAAAAATGTTCTTACAAAAATTAACGATATAGATAATAAGGATATACAACCTGCATATTTAAATGTAGTTGAGCTTACAGAAAAATTAAAGGACTTATATAAAATGCAAAAAGAAAATAATAAAATAATTAATGTGCTAGAAGAAAGTATAAATGATATGTCTAATAATACAGATAAAAGCAAAGAATATAAAAGAGCGTTTATTAATGCAATAAGTGATAAGATAGAAAATATTAAAACAGAGTTAAATAGTTTAAAAGTAGAAATACAATTGCATGAAGCAGATTTAAGTGGACAAGAAGCAGCAATACAATTGCATGAAGCAGAGTTAAATGATTTAGAAGCAGCAATACAATTGCATAAAGTAAAGTTAAGTGATTTAGAAGTAGCAAGACAATTGCAGAAGAAAGAATGGAATAAATAAAATATATTAAGAAATTTTAATATAAAATTATTTAGACACTAAAAGATTTATTTATTAATGGAATCATTATGGATAAATAAATATAGACCAAAAGAACTAAGTCAAATAATTGGTCATAAAAATCAAATTAATAAATTTAAAGATTGGTTAATTAATATAAAAACAAAACTAAAAAATAATGCAATTATAATTTCTGGAAATCATGGAATAGGTAAAACATCAACAATTCAATTAATATTAGAAGAAGCTGGTTATTTAGTAAGAATTATTAATCCAAATGAAATAAAAGAATTCCGTAATTTAGGCGATTTTGACGAATATTATAATCAAAATAATTCTATTTTATCAAAATTAAATTTTTATAAAGATAAAAATAATAAGATTGCACTAATATTTAATGAAACAGAAAATATTTCTTTAACATCGGAAAAAAAATATATAATGGATATTTTTAAAGAAAATAATAAAACTAATTCATTTCCATTAATTTTTATTTCAAATAATCAACACTCAAAATTATTAAATGATTTAAAAAAGAATTGTGAAGAAATTAGATTTTGTTCACCATCTACTTTTGAAATAATAAATCTTATTAAAACAATATGTAAAAATGAAAATTTAATAATTATAGAAGATGATATATTATATAATAGAATTATAAATTTTTCACAATTTGATATAAAACGTTTAATTAATATTTTACAAGAAATTTCATTTCATTATAAAAAAATAGATAAAATTGAAATATTAGATTTATTTTTTGAAAAATCAAGACAAAAAGATATTGATATTGGTCTTTATCAAGCAACAGAAAAATTATTAAATAATTATAATGATTATGAAACAGTAATTAAGTTATATGAATCAGAAAAAGTATTATTACCATTAATGATACACGAACATTATCTAAAAAAAATATTAACAAAATCTAATCAATCATGGGATAAGGTAATATATTCTTTAGTTAAAACATCAGATTCAATATCACGTGGTGATAATATAGAAACAAGTATATATACTGATCAAAATTGGTATTTACAAAATATACATGGATTTTATACTTGTTTAAATACATCTTTTTGGATAAATAAAGTTAATAGTAATTATAATTTAACAATAGATAAAATGAAATTTAGTTCGGATTTAAATAAAACATCATTAAAAAATATTAATAGAAAAAATATTAATAATTTAATAAAAATTATTTCAAATAAATCAATAGATGAAATTATATATATTAATCAATTAGCTAATCATTTATTTAAAGAAGGTAAAGAAGATGTATTAATCCGTATTTTACAAAATTATAAAAAAGATATATCAGTCAAAGAAATTGAGTTATGTCTAAAAATAGATAAAACTCAAAATTTTTTATCATTATGTAGTAAAGAAAAAAAGATATTGAGTAAAAAATATAATATAAGTTTATCTAATAAATAAGTATTTTTTAATATTTAATTTTTTTAACAAGTTCATATATTATAAATTATAAAAAATATCTACTTTATAATATATGATTTTTAATTTAAATAGTTTTACACAAAAAGGTGGTGGTGAAAATAATATGTTTTTAATTAATGCTATTATTGTTATTATTTTATTTTTTATTTTTATAATGCCTAGCATTGAAAAATGTTATAATGATGAAACAAAAGAATTAGTTGAAAAATTAGAAAATATAATGGATATTAAAGTTGATACTAATAAGTGTTCGAAATCTTGTTGTATAAATTCTGGTTGGCCTTTACCAAAAGAATTACAACCCACTGATATGACATCTGACGAACTTACAAAATATATACCAACTAATTTTAGTTGTAATTTAGGTTCTAATAATGGAGGTGGATGTGTATGTGTAACTAAAAATGATTACGAGCTATTAGGTAATAGAGGTAATAATGGTATCGTTAGATGTAATAATTAAAAATTAAATTTAGTTTAATTTTAATAAAATATCTAACATATTTTAATATGATAAATTTTCTTGTAGAAAAAAAAAATGAATACACAATAAACTTAGTAAATATTTTATCTCCTTTAATTTACGAAGGTTTAATATCAATTTATACCGAAGCATTAAATGTATCAAATTGTGCTGATAACATATTAAAAGTTTTTCAATCTTTTTTAAAAAAAATTCCAAAATGGAATTCAGATATAATTAAACAAGAAACGGATAGAATATTAGCAAATTCAAAAAGTTACGAATGGTTATCTAATTTAATAAAAGCAACATTAAAATCAAATATGATTATTCTTACATATAAGCCTAATTTAATGTTACAAGAAAAAATTGACCCTAAATATTATAAAAATATTAATTTAGAAGATTTTATTCATAAAGTTTATATTGAATGTGCTAGAGAATTATGGAATAATCCTTATTTAATGTATCATCAATATCCTGCTATTGAATTAAAAAGAAATCAAAGAGATACTATAATGTTAGTAAAAGATGCTATAAAAGAAGCAGTTCGTAAATTATTACCATTAAAAGAACTTTTAGAAATATATCTTAAAGATGATTTAGAACCAAATGAAATACTTGATATTGATAAAAATACATCAGATGCAATAGAAAGAAATATTCAAAAGTTAGTTAATAATGATTTAAAAGATGATAATAATCAATTGATTAGTAAACAACAAGGAGGTAATAATCAAGTAACAATACAAAAAGATTTAAATAGTAAAATTTTAGATATAATAAATAATGATAAAAGTAATGATAAAAGTAATGATGAAATTAGTAATCCTAAAAAATTAACAGCTGATATGCATTCTGATAATTATGTAAATAAGTCTTCAAGTGATACATCAATTAATAAACAAAATAAAACTTTATCAGATACAAGTGATTCTAAATCAGTTCATACAAGTATAAAAGCAAGTATAAAAGGTGGTAATATTGATGAAAAAATTAAAAAAATATTAGAAAATGATTTAGGTGCTTCTGATATAGAAACATCTCTATCATATCGTGCAGAAACTAATGATAAGGAATATCAAGAAATTTTTGCTAATAGTATGATACAACAACCAGATAAAAATCAAAATCAAATCGGTGGAAATTCTATTAAAGATTCAACTTTGAATAAAAGAAAATTTTTTAATAATTATTTAAATATTTAATTATTTTGATTATTTTGATTAACTTTTATTGCAGGTGAAATCATATCTAAAATAGCAAATGCAATTGACGAAGTAGCTCCAATCATAATTAATTCTTTAGTTGGTATTAATATGTCTGGTATATATCTAGTTGCAATTACAACAACTAAACCCATAATTATATATTTTATAATTCTTTCTAATTTTAAATTATTCATATTATTTAAAATTAGAAAATATTTATAGTAAAATTTATAATAAAAATTTAATGTATTATAAATAATATAATCCTAAACAAATTGTATAAATTTATTTAATATTTTGTTTATTACATAAATATTAAAAATAATAATTTAATATTTTAATTATTTTTCTTATATATATTAATGGTATCGATTCCAACTAAGTTAAAATATTTTTTAATTCTTATAATGACTTTTGGTATTATCTATTGGTTTCAAATGGTAGATGATAAAAAAAGATGTAAAGAAAAAAGAAATAATTATGATAAAATTAAATTACCTTTATTAGTTTCTGCTATAGTTGGATTAGTTCTTTTATTAAATAATGATTCATTTACTAATATATTTATTGCTTCAGATTATAATAAACATTCCATGTTAGAAAGACCTATAGAAATATCTATAGAAAGAATTATAGAAAGACCTATAGAATTACCTATAGAAAGACCAATGGAATTTTTAAATAGACATAATAATTTAGATATTTATACTGGATTACCTGAATGGTAATTTTTTTACATTACTATACATATACAAAATTAATAGATAAAGTTTATAAATTACGAAAGCATCATAATTATAAATAAAGAAAAACAAATTATCATATGTTTTTAATACTTTTGATAAATTGTTTAATGATTTAATAACTTTAAAATACTTTATGATAGATCAATAATTAAAATTACAAAGATAAATAAAAAATGTTTAATAACTAATATTTTATCTAAATAATATATTGATATCTATTAAAAAATCGATAGAGTTAAAATATTAGCATTAACTAAATTATTTAGTAAAAGTATTAAAATCAAATATAATAATAATTTATCTTTAAAAAAAATAATATATAAATATATGTATATATATGGTTAAAAATAATTTAAGTAATATTTTTAGTGATTTAAATAGTGAAACTCCTATTTTACAAAAATCTATAAAAATTAAAATTAAAAATTCTGTAAATACTATTTCAAATACGACTTCTAGCTTTATGTCACAAAACGGGGGTTATTTAGATGCTACTTCTAGTTTTATGCCACAAAACGAAGGATATTTAGATACTACTTCTAGTTTTATGCCACAAAATGAAGGATATTTAGATGCTACTTCTAGTTTTATGCCACAAAACGAAGGATATTTAGAAGCTACTTCTAGCTTTATGCCACAAAAAGGAGGATATTTAAATGCTACTAAAAATAAAGATACAGATATTAATCAATTAATATCAATGTTATCAACTACTAGTGAGAATAATTATATTACTAATTATACTGATAATAATACAGATAATAATACTGATACAGAACATTTAAGAAATAAATTATTTGATATAATACAAGATGGTGGTGGTGCGGAAGACTTTCAATATGGTACTCCTGAAGATAAACGAAGGATTGAAATTGAAAATAAACTAAAGATGATTATAGAGGCATTAGAGAAAGAGAAAAAAAAGAAAAACTATAATATTGCAACTGATAATATAAATAATAATATTTACATAGACGAAGACGAAGACGAATTAAATTATGCAAATAAAGTAGAACTAATTAACATGTTAAAATTGGTAATAGATGAATACGCAAAAATTATGAGTAGAGACAATACCAAGTCACTTTTTTTAAATACTATGTATAAAGAAGGAGATGGAAAACCCGATAAATTTTATTAAAAAGGTGTAATATTGGTCGTGATAAAGTCAAAATATTAACAAAATTCTTAAAACAAAATAGACCTCTAATATATACACTCGGGGAGGGGGGATTGACATGTAAATCTTAATAATATATTTTAACTAATATACCAAGTTAAATTTACAAAGTCAAATGTACAAAATTATTTACTTATTAGACTTTAACAAGTTTTATAAGTATAATAAGTTTTATTTTTTAATTTATAAATATATATTATATGAAATTTAATAATATCTATTTAGAAGAATTTACTAAATTATTACAAGATTGTTATAATAATAATTCAAAATTAATTATTAAAAATATTTTAGATAATTATAATAGTAAAAAATTTTTTATAATTAATATAATTCCGTGTTATAGAATCTATAATAATATATTTAATTATGAACAACCATATAAACAAGATTGTAAATTATTTATAGATAATTACGGTAATACGTACGGTTTTGGATGGAATTTATGGGAAAAAAAATATTTATATATTTTTAATATTAATTTACATAATGATAAACAATTTTATTATAATAATAATTTTAATGAAATAAAATACAATATTATGTTATCAGAAAATATTATAAAACAAATTAATAATGAATTTAAAAATTTAAATTGGTATGATATAGATATACATTTAATAGGATTATATATAAAAAATATGAAAACTACAACGAATTAAATATTTCCAATTTTTTGATTGAGATATTTTTTAATAATATGGTAGTTTATTTTATCTTTTAAATCAAACCAATTAGCTTTACTCTTTTTAACAAACAATCGTAACATATTATAAATATAATCTTTACCTTTATCGCTTTTTAAGAAATCATAATCTTTTTTTAGATGTTTAAAATCAGGATATTCATTAATCCATTTTAATACCTTTTCATGATAAAAATTAGTAACTTGTGATTGTAAACGTGGATCATTTCCAACATCTTGATATTGTATAGGTGTCTGAGGTTGTTGATAAATTGGTACTGAATAAAGTCTTCTATTTTCACCTTCACCCATTGCTACCGTTAATTGATCGGGATGAGGGAAAAATTTACGAGTACCTTCTGTAGACGAACCAGATGAAGATAAAGAAGGAATATTAAATATATTTATTGGACTAATAAGATTCATATTTATTACTTAGAAAATTTTTTACATCTTCAGAAATATTTAAATTAAAATTATCTTTATTATTTTCTTCAAACCATTTTTTAAGAAAAGAAGATAATTTATCATCATTAATTTTATAATTAGATAATTCAGAATGATTTGTTGCATCATTATTAAAAATAAGTTTAAATATTTTAATTAAAGAATTATTAGTTTTTTTTAAATCATCGTAGTAAATTCTTGTGTATGTATTTACTAATCTAAAAATAGTATATTCTGATTCATTATTAAATAATAAATTTTTTATTAAATTAATTAATTCATCATATGTATCAATATTATAAATATTCATAATATCTGTTAAAGGTAAAGATAAATTTAGATTTTCCATTAATTCTGAATATTTTCTATTTGATTTAACTAATTGTTTATTATTAATACGTTCAGTATCTTCTAAATTTGAATTATTAATAAAAAATTGTGTCGGATACCTGTTTTTTACATCTGTATTAATGGCAATAAGTAAAGTATTTGGCATTAATGTATCTTGTTCTTTCTTAATAATATCTCCGAAAATTTTAATTTTTCTAATATCACTAAATCTTTTCATTATATTATTGTATAAAATTGTTTTAAATTGATTTATAAAGATATTTCTATTTATTATCAATAATGTCTAATTTGGAATTGGAATTAGATTCACCGTCGCCATCAAATTCAAATGATGATTCTGATATAGAATCAACTTCAAGTAAATTATCAGACGAGTCTAGTGTTTCTACATCATCCGATGATGTATTTCATCATTCAGAAAATTTAGATTTAAAAGGCAGATTATTAAATAAATATAATATAATTAATGAGATTGGTAAGGGCGCAGATGCTATTGTTTGGTTAGGATATAATATAGAAGATTCTAAATTTTATGCAATAAAAGTAAACGAACCAAATGAATATAAGAAAGGTTTAGACGAATTTAAAATTTTAAAAAAATTACCAGAAAAATTAAAAGTATTCAATTATTTAAAAGATAGTTTTATTGAACAAAGAGAAAATAAAAAATATGCATGTGGTGTATTTGAATTACAAACTGGAAATTTAGACTGTCTAGTTCGTAAAAGTGAACTTGAAGACGGTCTTTCTACAATAATAGTTAAAAAAATAATGTATCAATTATTATTAGCAATTAAATATTTGCATCAAAAATTAAATATTTATCATGCTGATATTAAAACAGATAATATATTATTAAAAGGTCAAAATAATTTTGATAAAAAAATAATAGAACAGTATACTTCACATAATTTTAAAGAAAAATATTTAGAATCAAAAAAACAATATTGGGTAGGGAAAAATAAAAATATAAATTGTATAGATAAAATGAAAATAGAAGAAAAAAGAAAAATTAGAGAAATTGTACATAATAATATTTGTGAAAAATTAGAATATCCAGAAAAATCAGAAAAATATAAAATTAACTCAAGTTTAATTTCTAATTGTAATATAACATTATCAGATTTTGGAGCATTTTGTAATGAAAATGAACATTATGAATCAGAATTTGGTACAAGATATTATAGAGCACCAGAAATTATACTAATGGGTAAATCATCATATGCTGTTGATATATGGGCTACTGGATGTGTATTTTACGAATTATTAACTGGACGTATATTATTTGACCCTGAAAAGGATTCTAAACATTCACGCGATGAATATCATTTATGGTGGATTAATTCATATTGCGGTGATTTTCCAATTAAGTTTTTAAAGAAAACGAAATACTGGAAAAAGTTTTTTGATAGTTCTGGTAAAATATTAAATATGAAATCACCATTAAATAATGATAATTTAATAAAAAAATTACTTTTAAAATATAAAGTTTCTGAAGAAGTAGATGAAATTATTGATCTAATGAAAGGAATGTTAGAAATTTCTCCAATTAAAAGGTTTGATGTTGAAAAATGTTTGAAACATCCTTTTTTTGCTTCTTTACAACTTAAAGTATAATAAAATAAGATGTAGTTTTTTATTTGACTACTATTAGTAGTCTTGTAGTGTTTGAAACACCCTTTTTTCTTTTCTACAACCTATAGTAAGGTTGTAGTTTTTTATTTGACTACTATTATTTCTAGTAGTAGTGGTATTGGATATAGTTACCTTTTTAGTTACCATATCCAACACGAATATATTCGACTGTTCCACTACTATTTCCAAAACTCGTTCCATTCGAACTTGTGTCATTCGAACTTGGATCATTTAGACTTGGATTAGTGTTTGCATTGTAGTTGCCATAAGATTTAGGATTAGTTGATGTCATGTTTGAAGTATCAATTATATATTGTAGCAATTAAACTGTTACTTTTTCAATTTTTTTTATAAATCAAGAGAATTCTGATCTTTATTATCGTCAAATTCCATTTGATTATCATTTTTAGGTTTATAGGCAAAGCCTTGCCAACCTTTGTCTTTAATTACATTAATACCCGCTTTTTCAAATCCATCCATACCTTGTTTAATAAAGTCATTTCTACTGAGAGCTTTAATTGTATCATCAGAAATACTATGAACCCAATCAC
>Ga0214919_10006448_pt1 | contig 16135 bp, 12 predicted proteins | sample LL1503_MetaG_FD_177994 | JGI IMG/M metagenome (GOLD analysis project Ga0214919, IMG submission 177994) | Freshwater microbial communities from Lake Lanier, Atlanta, Georgia, United States - LL-1503 | ecosystem: Environmental > Aquatic > Freshwater > Lake | place: USA: Georgia | collected... | reverse complement strand
ATTTAGTATTTATTTAGTATTTATTTAGTATTTATTTAGTATTTATTTAGTATTTATTTAGTATTTATTTAGTATTTATTTAGTATTTATTTAGTATTTATTTAGTATTTATTTAGTATTTATTTAGTATTTATTTAGTATTTATTTATTTTAATATACATATATATTATTATGCCTCAAACTAGAAAAAATAAATCTCAAGGTAGTTATTCTACATTGGTTGGTTCTCGAAGACAAGTATGGAACGGCACCGCGTTCAAAACATCTGGGGGATTGACCAAACTTAAATTAACTATGACAAAAAACGGACGAATCGTATCATCCAGCAAACACCGTAGTGCAAAAAAAAATAACAACTTATTAAAGCATGGATATGGTTACGAAAAGGGTAAATTTGGTTCTGTAACGTGTCGTATAAAAAAATCAAAAAAACGCGCAAGTAGAATATCTCAGAAAGATTTGATACCTATTTAATTTAATTAAGTTTGATTTATATTTTAGGTTACAATGAGTTTAAATATAAATATATTGTTTATATTTATATTTCAATCACCGTATTTTACATTATTTTTAATTCATTTTTATTTAATCCGTCCTTTACTTGATAATACGATAACTGCGGAAAGGTGTAATACATTTTAATTTATATGCCCACATATAAATATTCAAGTATATGACAAAGTTTTAAACTGTCTCATCATATCATCATTTATTTTTTTAGACTGCTCGTCTTGCTTGACGAGTTTAAACGCACGACTAACATCGTTTATATTATTGTTGTATTTCTGTTTATTCAATATATTCGTTACCTGTTCTATTGTGAGTGGAGTTGCAGAATTATAATCCGAATGTTTCTTCATATCATCTACACTGTTAAATTTACGACGTCGATTGTAATCATTCTGAGATACGGGTATAATCGTCTCCATATAGGCCTTTCTTATATCATCGTATGGGAGAGCACCGAACACTTCCGCGGAATATATATTCGGTCGGTCCCTTGACAAATCGTAATGACTAGAACCGACATTGTTATAATCGCATATACTAATTTCGTTATTATTTTTTCTTTCATTTTTTTTTGCATCAAACGCAGAATTCATTTGACCCATGGTAGTCGTCCGCGTATCCGTATCTATTCCATCATCTCCTTTCAACCATTCGCCGTATCCGTCGTCCTTGTCTTCGTCGTATAATTTATACTTGTCGAATATATCATTGAATATTTTATTGAAATTAGGTTTATTCATAAGACTCTTTAAAAGTTCTTCTCTATGTTCATCTTTATCTACGGAGTAAGACTGTTGTCCATATACTATTTTAGCAGTAGATGAGATATTGCGCTTAGTTCTAAACTCGTGTATTGAGCATAAGATTTTAAATGCACTTACGAAAAATAAGAAATATTCTTCTTTCATGTTTGATTTATCTGGATGTGTAAGCATTACTTGTTTTTTGCTTCTCCTCAATTCATTTTCCCCAAAATTATAATCGAGTTTAAACAAATTTAATAAATCATTTAAATCATAATTTTCGATATTTAAATCTATATTATCCCCCATCTACTATTTTATTGTTATACAATTAAAGAATTATTTTATCTTATACAATTAAAGAATTAATTAAAAATTGAATAATATAAATATTTATTACATTATTTAAAGAATGGCGACTACAGAAATAAATGAAAACGAAACAAAGGAATTGTATAAATCGCGTACAGTTATCTTAGACTGTTTAAAAAAGCAGGGATTTGATGTGAAAAAATACGAGAATTTCAGCATTCACGAAGTGAATAGCATGTATCAAGCAAAACAGATGGATATGCTTGTTATCAATCCCGCCAATGGTAAAAAAACTTACATTAAATATCATACTGGAAAATCTGAAAAAATTGAGAAAGGAATTCGTCCGACGAATATATACCAATATGTAGAAGATATCTTCACAATTGAATGTATGTTGAAAGGAGAAAACGACGATTTAATAATTATAGTTGGCGAAGATATGAACGAGACTACAGAAAAGACACTCAATCATATATGGGAACAGGACGGGATTTTTGTAAATATTATCAATATTGAACGACTGCAATACAACATCTTAAATCACGAACTTGTTCCTAAACATACAGTTTTAACTATCAAAGAATCCGACGAATTCAGACAAAAATATAATATAACAAATGATAAACAAATTCCGGATATTTCTAGATTTGGACCAGTGTCCCAACTCATCGGAATAAGACCCGGAAATATCTGTAAAATAATTCGTCCAAGCAAAACCTCAATTTCAACCGAGTTTTACCGTATATGCACTATATAATTATGTTTATTATTAGTATGAATAGCAAAGTTTTTGAAAAAGAGTTGGGTACATTAAATACTAAGTATAATGAACTTATTGATGGTATAGTCTCTACATTTCCTAAACGCCCTGATACTGATAAAATATTTCAAGCAGATATAGTAAAATTGCAAAAAATCCAAGAAGATTTTTTTATTATGAAAAGAGTAGCAGATAAAAATAACGAAACTTTTACACAAGATATTAAAAAAATAAACAATAAGATTTCTTCTCTCTCTTCTGAAAACTCGGAACTTGAAAAGAAATTAAATAACCTCAAGGCAAGCGATAATGCTTCGGTCGGTGTATTATTTGATACTGTCGCTTTATACGATAGACGACTTTTATTTAATAAAATTATTCTAGTCATTACAATCGCAGTGTATGCAAGTTATCATTTTTACGGTAGTATTTATAGTAAATAATTTTTTGTTTTATTCTAACGCTTTATTATATGAGTATTAGTGAAAATATTAGTGAAAATAGTAGTAAAAGCAAATTAGATTACGATAATACAATTCAAAAATTAATATCTCAATACGGAATTGCTCAATCCGCGTATATATCTAATTTAGATAAGAATAATATAACTCAAAGTAACATATATTTAAAACAAATGACAGATATAAATTCTAATATGTCATTATTTGCAAATAAATATTCTGGAATGATTGGAAATGATAGCGTATATAAAGCAACTCCAAATTACACTTCAAACAAAGAGATTACAAATGAAGTAAGCTATTATAACAATGGTATCAAAACATTAAAAGAAAAAAACACCGAAATAGATGCTATTAACGAATCGCTTGCCCTCGAAAGAAATATGTTTTCTATGTATAGTATAGGATACCTTATAATTATAACTATATTGGTATTTTTATTTTTTGGCAGAATAAATTCTGGGAGTGTAGACACATTGGAAACTTTTATTTTATGCTTATCTATAATTATTTTATTATTCTACAACCGAGGCATTTTATACAAATTCAAAACAAAATCTACTGCCTTCATAAAAAAAAACTTTCTACGGTTTAAATCAAATTTATATTCAAATAATTATTAAAGCAATTATATTTATTATATATAATGACTTATTTGAATAAAAGGACAGAACAACCCTACCCCGAAGATAGATTAAGTTCAAAATTTACACAATCTGTTTCCGATTATACTACCCTAAGCAATAACGTGCTCTCTAACACACGCGCGGTCGCTTCTAATCAATCATTATCTCCGACACAAAAAAATGATATGGCATACCAGATTAATTCTCTGTTTGGCAATTCTGCGGGTAAAGTTGGATGCTATAAAAATACAAATTCTCCTCTTATATCACAGAGCGGAATTTCAGACGTAAATGTATCCAGTTGTGCCGAAAGAGCTATTTTGCAAGGATACGATGGGATGTCTATTAAAAAAAATCAAACTGGTACATTAGGTTGTTATTTGCTGAACAATGTTGATGAATATAAAAAAGGAGGCATAGCAATAAATCCACAGGCAACCACGACTTTTAGTTTTACTACGTCGCCAGATGCTAATATCGGGGGACTTTTATGGAACGGTCAGGTCGGCATTTTCAAAGATAATGTAAGTAATCCAATAACGGCAGATTTAACGGGAAATCCTATGTGCGATATGCGAAATAATATTGGCATAAATCAATCAAACCTTGTAGCTAGTTACGGTGTTAATTGCACACCGCCAGTAGTACAACCCGACGCGACCAACCAGCTAACGCAACTAACCGAAGCAGCCGCAGCACAAGGAATGAAATGTTCTATTATGTAAATAATAAAATACAGTTAGCCGTATTAGTACTGCAACAAACGCTGTTACAACCACAATCGATGTTGGCGACGGTCCATCTGGAATAGCGATAGGTTAGACCTTTTATACTTGACGCATATTTACTAACCCACATAATCCCTCGTTTGCCATAATATTATAATATTATAATATTATATATGCCTTTGGCCAGATTTTCCAAATTAATAACTTCTCGGAACCAGGGGGGAGGGGATAAAAAACAAGGGTTTCCTCCTTCTATGGGTCTAGGTCCTTTTGCAATGAATGCAATTAAAATACGTGCATGGGGATACCTTAGGGTAAATGCACCCCCCTCTCCACCCACAGTGCTGTCGGCATGGGTAACCAACATCGGTGGCGATACAGTTAGCCGTATTAGTACTGCAACAAACGAGGTTACACACACAATCGATGTTGGTGCCAAACCAGCTGGAATAGCAGTAAGCCCCGATGGATTAAGTGTGTGGGTTGCCAACATCGATAGCAATACAGTTAGCCGTATTAGTACTGCAACAAACGCTGTTACACACACAATCACTGTTGGTTCCGGTCCATCTTTAATAGCAGTAAGCCCCGATGGATTAAGTGTGTGGGTTGCCAACATCGATAGCAATACAGTTAGCCGTATTAGTACTGAAACAAACGCTGTTACACACACAATCACTGTTGGTACCAAACCACAGGGAATAGCAGTAAGCCCCGATGGATTAAGTGTGTGGGTTGCCAACATCGGTGGCAATACAGTTAGCCGTATTAGTACTGAAACAAACGAGGTTACACACACAATCACTGTTGGTGCCAAACCAGCTGGAATAGCAGTAAGCCCCGATGGATTAAGTGTGTGGGTTGCCAACAATGGAGGCAATACAGTTAGACGTATTAGTACTGAAACAAACGAGGTTACACACACAATCACTGTTGGTGCCAAACCAGCTGGAATAGCAGTAAGCCCCGATGGATTAAGTGTGTGGGTTGCCAACAATGGAGGCAATACAGTTAGACGTATCAGTACTGAAACAAACGCTGTTACACACACAATCACTGTTGGTTCCTATCCATCTTTAATAGCAGTAAGCCCCGATGGATTAAGTGTGTGGGTGACCAACAACTTCGGCAATACAGTTAGCCGTATTGATACTGAAACAAACGCTGTTACAACCACAATCGATGTTGGCGACGGTCCATCTGGAATAGCGATAGGTTAGACCTTTTATACTTGACGCATATGCCCAACCCACACCCTAACGTGTTTTTTGATCAAAGAGAACAGAATAATCATATACTAATAGTTATTAGTTGGTTACGCATTTATAAAATTTCAATCACTGATATATAAATTATTTTTATTATTAAATTTTATTTGTTTAATAAATTTATCGCACAATGAAGCGATTAATAATGACGACTGTTTATAAGGTACAATTATACCTTATAAATACATATTTTATCCATATCTGGAAACGAACCCGCTGCATCTGGATTAGAAGTCCGGCGCGCTATCACTTCCTACTGGCAACAAATGAGGATTTGCGTATGGGGGTTTTCATCCACCACGACTTCATATAAAAAACGAATTGTCATTTTCGACCAGTTCCATAAAGTTGTTAATATTTAAATCATGTACTTGTTTTATTGTAAATTTTAATAATTTATCTCTCATATCTTTTATACAGTCTGACGGAATTGGAATTCTCATTGTCGCGCCTAAACAATCCGAACTATGATGTTGTCTATCCAGTGCGTATAATAAAAACCTCCCCTTTTTCTCGCTTTGTTGTAATACGTAAAAATATGTACCTTTTCTCATATTAACTTTATTAAAAATAACTGCTCTGATATATTGTTCCTGCCCGAACCTATCTCTTCCAAAAATATATTTTTTTGTCTTATATCTAATTTCTTTTTCATAAGAGACATCTACTTCATATTTCATAATCAATTCAAATAATTCTTGTAGATATTCTCTCATATGAACTAACTGATTATCTGGTTCTATGAGAGAAATGCTAAATGACGAGTGTTGCGGGTTATACCAGGTCTCTTGAACATTGCACTGTTCTATGATTTTTCCAGATTTATTCAACAAATAAATAGTCATTGAACTATTTTCCGAATGGTCCATATTATATGTATAAAATAATTGTTATATAGTTATATTTAAATTAAATATTTAAATATAAATTGAACCATTTAGTATGGTTTCGGATAATATCAATTTATCCGAGATGAGTGTTCTTGATAATTTACCCGAAACTATCTCATACGACGAAGAACCCTGGACTATCATCGGGTCGTATTTTAGAGGGGACCATCTGAAACAATTGGTTCGCCATCAAATCGAATCGTATAATACATTTATACGCCAGCAAATTCCAGATACAATCGCTATGTTTAAAAATACACATATACGTTCAGACCAAGACTATGATAAAGATTTGAACGCGTATAGATATGAGATGTTTATCAATTTTGAAAATTTTAAATTGCATATGCCAGAAGCACACGAAACAAACGGTTCTACTCGTATGATGTTTCCTAATATTGCCCGAGAACGCAATTTTAGTTATTCTGGGAATATGACTGTTGATTTAAATATCAAATATGTCGTAAGAAGAGGTAAATTATTGGAGTTGGAAGAAACATTTTTCAAGGTATTTAATAGCATTAATATAGGGAAATTGCCGATAATGGTTAAATCTGCTGCATGTGTTTTAGAACATTACAAACACGTGTTAAATCAAACCTTGGGAGAATGTAATTTAGACTCTGGTGGATACTTTATTATAAATGGATCTGAAAAAACTTGCATTGCTCAAGAAAGAGTAGTAGAAAATAAAGTTCAGTGTTTTAATATATCAAAGAATAACCCGAAATGGAGTTGGATTGCAGAAATAAAATCAATTCCAGAATCTAAAAATATATCACCTAAACAATTATCGGCATATCTATCTTCAAAAAATAACGGGTTTGGTCATACTATTTTCGTGCAATTGCCAAGAATGAAAACACCAGTTCCTCTGTTTATTGTATTTAGAGCGTTTGGCGTAATAAGCGATAAAGATATATGTGAAATAATATGTGCGGGAGATGATAGCATATTACCACATCTTCGAGCGTCTGTAGTAGATGCGAATGAAATTCTTACACAGGAGAAAGCTATTATTTATTTAACAAATGTTGTCATGTATACACCAATAAATGTTGATAAAGAAACCGGGTCATTAAAAAAAACAAGCTTCATGATGGATGTATTGAATAACGATATCTTTCCGCACTGTAGAACAAAAGAACAACGCGTTCATTTTATGGGATATATGGTAAATAAATTAATCAAATGTTCGGTAGGAGATGAACCTGGCGATGATAGAGACTCTTTCACCAATAAAAGGATTGATACAACGGGTCCTTTATTACTCAACTTGTTTAGAAATTATTTAAATAAAATGATAAAAGATATACAAAAACAAATAATACGAGAAATTAATATCGGTTCGTGGAGATCTACCGAAGATTTCGGTTCTGTCATAAATATGACAAATATGTATAAAATTATAAAATCGACCACAATCGAAAATGGTATTAAACGAGCACTTTCTACTGGAGATTTCGGGGTAAAACAACCAAATACCAACAAGGTTGGAGTTGCACAGGTTCTTAATCGTTTGACATATGTTTCTGCACTTAGTCATTTGCGACGAGTAAATACACCAATAGATAAAACGTGTAAATTGATTCCACCTCGAAAACTACACCCTACGTCGTGGGGGTTTACCTGTCCAGCAGAATCACCAGAAGGAGGGAGTGTTGGTGTAGTGAAAAATCTCAGTTATCTAGCACATATAACAACTTCATCTAACGGAGAAATATTACAAGATATTATATTACCTTACATTGTTCCTGTGGGAGAGGATAAAGGGTTAGTTAAAAGCAGCGTAAAAATGTTTATAAACGGTTCTTGGATTGGATATATAAAAGACAGTCCAATAGAACTATATGAATTATTAAAATTAAAAAAATACAAGGGTATAATAAATATATATACGTCGGTTGTATTTGATTTTAAGCGATTAGAATTGCGTGTTTGCAATGATGCTGGTCGGCTAACACGACCTATGTTAAAAGTTAAAAATAATAAACTTTTAATTACTCCTGATATAATTGCCGACATTAAAACACATAAGCTGTCGTGGGATGATTTACTCACGGATTTTAAAATACCAGAGTCTGTTATAGAATATATAGATTCTGCCGAGCAGAATAGTAGTATGATTGCAATGACGCCGACCGATTTGGTTTCCGAGAAAGACGTGCAATATAATTACACTCATTGCGAAATTCACCCAAGCACTATATTCGGAATCCTGGCGTCGTGTATCCCATTTCCAGAACACAACCAATCTCCTCGTAATACATATCAATGTGCTATGGGGAAACAGGCGATGGGAATGTATGTTACAAATTTTGATGTGCGTATGGATAAAACCGCATATGTCCTTACATATCCTATGCGCCCCCTAGTTGAAACGCGTATAATGAATATGATTGGATTAAATCAAATACCGTCTGGTTGTCAAGTCATAGTTGCGATTATGACACATACTGGATATAATCAAGAAGACAGTATATTATTTAATAAAGGGTCGATAGATAGAGGATTATTTCAGGCAACTATTTATCATACCGAAAAAGACGAAGATAAGAAGGTAAATGGCGACGACGAAATTCGGTGTAAGCCGGATAAAACAAAAACCAAAGGGATGTTTTTCGGAAACTATGATAAAGTAGATAGCAGCGGATTGATGGAATTAAATGAATTGGTAGAAAATAAAGATATTATTATTGCGAAGGTTTCACAGATTAAGGAGGCGAGAAACGACCATTCAAAGGTTATAAAATACGAAGATAAAAGTAAAATATATAAAACTACCGAAGAGACTTATATTGATAAAAAAATGATAAACAGAAACGCAGATGGTTATACGTGTTGTAAAGTTAGATTGCGGTCTGTGAGAAAACCTATAATAGGAGATAAGTTCAGTTCGAGGCACGGGCAAAAAGGGACTATAGGCAATATTATCCCAGAATGCGATATGCCGTTTAACGCGGATGGAATAAGACCAGATATAATCATTAATCCTCACGCGATTCCGTCAAGAATGACTATTGCACAACTAAAAGAGACCGTTCTTGGAAAAACCTTATTATCTCTGGGATTGTTTGGCGACGGCACCAGTTTTGGGGTTATGAGCGTGAAAGACATTTGCAACGAGTTGCAGAAAGTAGGGTATGAATCTAATGGAAATGAACTATTATACAATGGTCTCACTGGCGAGCAATTGGAAACATCCGTGTTTATTGGCCCAGTATTCTATCAGCGGTTAAAGCACATGGTAACGGATAAACAGCATAGTAGAGGGATTGGACCAATGATGAACTTGACTAGACAACCTGCAGAAGGCAGATCTAAAGATGGTGGTTTGCGTTTTGGGGAAATGGAGCGAGATTGTATGTGTGCTCACGGAGCATCTCGTTTTACCAGAGGTAGGATGTACGATGCGTCCGACGCGTTTAGCATACACGTCTGTAAAAAGTGTGGAATGATTGCGTCGTATAATGATGAAAAGCATATACACTTGTGTAAAATGTGCGAAAACCGCACAGATTTCAGTTATGTCGAACTCCCGTACTCGTGTAAATTGATGTTTCAAGAATTGATAACTATGAACATTGCACCAAGAATACTGACCTGAACAAAATAATATTATTTGATAATTATATATAAGTCAATGGGTTTTTTTAAAAAAATAGAAGAGTTTGCTGGAAAAGATTTTCACAATTATTTATACAATTATAGTCTTTTTTTATCGACATTACTGCTGGTCGTTGGTTGGACCCATATTATTTTTATTAATTCAAAATATAGCAATGAGTTGGAAAAGTTTATAACTTATTATACTTGCTTTATATTGATAATAAGATTTAATCCATATTCGGGCGTAAAAACTTTTACTAAAAGCGACTCTACTTTTGCATTTCACGCTGGAATATTATTATTATTTAACGGTATAACAAGTCATATTTTAATTAATATATTATCATTTGTTTAATAAACAATATATAATAATAACACGCATACAATTATGCAACTTGCCGCACAATTTACATTTAAACCGTCAAGTTAATTATATTTAACTTAAATATAATTAAATATGATATGTAATGACTTCATACACTAGCCAGAATGAATTATTATTGAATAAATTCATTGAATATTACAAAGAGGGCGATAATATGGATAAAATGCTGTCTATTATTAATGGAAACTCTAAAATATCTTTGCGTATAGTGGATTGGTTCGCAACTAATTATTCTAAAAAATATTACACGGTGTATCCTATAATTGACGGCAATCAAGTTAGGCGATTTAAAGTTTATATTGACTATAAATTAAAATTAAGATCATATTCCAAAAAGCGGTTTGATCCGTTCTGTAGATGGGACCGAATAACTATTCCGTATACAAACGGCACAAGCATTCAAACAACGATAGGCCAATTGAACTTTTTCAAATGGGCGTTCGAAAACGGCGTTATAAAATATATAGAAACCAATTATGATGCAATAGAAGCGGATATGAATAATAGAAATAGTACTTCAAAAAATAAACCAGAAGTTCCTTCTAACCAAAAGACTAGAAAGAAGAGAGAAGAGTTGTCAATTCTTGCTTCAAAGACAATCAAACAAGAAGATATTGAAATCATCGTGAAATTTAACTAATGTTATTATTTATTATTACCATTAATTGGAAATACTAATAAGTGTAAATATATTAATTTAGGGTAAAGTTATATCAATTGTTCAATATATATATATATATATATATATATATATATATATATATATATATATGCCTAAACACTTATCCAACGACCAGTCGCAGATAAATCTAGGCCCTTGTAGTTCAGTGGTAGTGGACCCGAACTATCATAATTATTTTGTAAATATCGCCGTTTTACAGACCACAGTTAATTCCGTAAAACGTGAATCGGACGCACACGTCATTGAACTTTCTCCGATTTACGTGTCGTATGCTACATTTTTAAATCTGTTCTTTAAAGACGGCAAGTTTTCTCCAAACAAACAACTCGGTATTAGTGCAAAAATGCTTGTATCCAACAAGGACCGACGCATTCTTTCTGGTCCGACCGACCAGATATATAATTTGACAGATACATCTAACGTGATAACTGCTCCTGTATTTAACCTGACTTCTGCTTTAATCTCAACATATGTAAATGATTTGGGGTGCGACTCTAATTGCTGGGATCCTTGCGATTTGGTGAATTTACAAAACACGATTAATCCTATCAACTCGTTGTTTAGTGTAATTCAATGCTGTCAAAACAATATCGAGTGCTCAATGACATTAGACCAGTTTTTTAGTTCGTTGGAAGCACAAGGCATGGTTATGGATCCTGCTTCTGGGTTTCCTTTAGACCCCGACCAACCAATCGGGGGCGGAGTAATTTATCAAGGAGTTGTTTGTGCGAATGTCACCGTTATTTTCAAGAGCACTACTGACGACGTTAAAGATTTACGAGTCAATTGGCCGTTTTTGATTAATTTCAACTCGTATGCAGATACTTCCAATGTTTTAAACACTGGCATTACAAATGATTATCCGCATATATGGAAACTTCCTACTTATCTGTTGCCACCGACAGGACCACTTACAGTTGCAAACAGTAACCGGTCCGACGCGTTTTTGACCACGGATATTGTCGGCCTTGATGGACTTGTTGTAGGCAACAAGATACCAGCAATTACACGTTACAGTGTTGGAAAATATAGCAATTTAAATTTAGTTATTCCCACAGCGGGTCCTACGGGTAGCACGGGTCCTACGGGTAGCACGGGTGGTACGGGTCCTACGGGTAGCACGGGTCCTACGGGTAGCACGGGTGGTACGGGTCCTACGGGTAGCACGGGTGGTACGGGTCCTACGGGTAGCACGGGTGGTACGGGTCCTACGGGTAGCACGGGTGATACGGGTCCTACGGGTCCTACGGGTGGTACGGGTGGTACGGGTAGCACGGGTCCCACCCTCTTCTCTGCAACCATTACAATCCCTGCCGATGGTTTTAATCTAATAATGCCATACGCCAGTGAAAATGGAGGAACTTATAACGGAACGATTTATTGGGGAGACGGTCAGATGTCACTAAATGAAAAAAACGCAAAACATAAATATTTACTTGCAGGGAATTATACCATCACGATTGATGGAGTTATAGATGGATGGTTCACATACAATAATTTATTTACTAGGAACTACAACTTTATCAGGTCCGGAGACCGGAGGTCGGGTGCCGCTTCTATTAAGAATGCTCGGGAGGTGGCTGCCCCCAACGGCACTATGCACGAGTGCCTGACATCAGTAATTAGTTTTGGTCCCAAATTCAGTTTCGGTAGTTATGCGTCTATCACAAATGGTTCTATGTTTGATAATTGTAGTTTATTAAAAACTATATCATCAGATATTCCTACTTCAAACATCACTAATATGTACGGTATGTTCTATGAATGTACAAGTTTCGACCAACCATTAGACTTTGACACTTCAAATGTCACTAATATGTCCTTTATGTTCGAGGGATGTACAAGTTTCAACCAACCATTAGACTTTGACACTTCAAATGTCAATACTATGACCGGTATGTTCGCTGGATGTACAAATTTCAACTCAATCTTAACCTTTAACGACACTTCAAATGTCAATACTATGATCAGCATGTTCGGGGGATGTACAATTTTCAACCAACCATTAGACTTTGACACTTCAAATGTCAATAATATGTCCCGTATGTTCTGGGGTTGTACAAAATTTAACAAAGAATTAGACTTTGACACTTCAATTGTCTTAAACATGACCGATATGTTCTATCAATGTACAAATTTCAATTCAAAAATAACCTTTAACACTTCGCTCGTCGAAAATATGACAGATATGTTCAATGGATGTACAAATTTCAATTCAAAAATAACCTTTAACGACACTTCAAAAGTCAAATATATGTCATATATGTTCTATAAATGTACAAATTTCAACCAAAAATTAGACTTTAACACTTCAAATGTCGAAATTATGGACTCTATGTTCGAGGGATGTACAAGTTTCAACCAAGATTTAAGCGGATGGCGCGTTGAGAATGTGGTTTCTAAATCGAATTTTGGTAAAGACGCACCTTATTTGACCGGAGCAAACCTCCCGACCTGGAATCAATCGTATCTCACCCTCTTCTCTGCGACCATTACAACCCCTGCCAATAATTTCACTCTAACAATGCCATACGCCAATGAAAATGGAGGAACTTATAATGGAACGATTTATTGGGGAGACGGTCGGATGTCACTAAATGAAATAAACGCAAAACATGCATATTCGGATGCAGGGAATTATACCATAACGATTACTGGAACTATAGATGGATGGTTCACATATAATAATTCTGACACAGGTGCCTACAACGGCAATATGTATCAGTGTCTCAAAACAATAATTAGTTTTGGTCCCAATTTCAAGTTCGGTACTTATGCGTCTACTATAAATGGTTATATGTTTGCACAGTGTAGTTTATTGGAAACTATATCATCAGACATTCCTACTTTAAATGTCCAAAATATGAGATATATGTTCCTTGGATGTACAAATTTCAACTCAATATTAACCTTTAACACTTCAAGTGTCCGAAATATGTCCGGTATGTTTTATGGATGTACAAATTTCAACTCAATATTAACCTTTGATGACACTTCAAAAGTCTTAAATATGGCATTTATGTTCAATGAATGTGAAAAATTCAACCGAGAATTAAACTTTGTCACTTTAAACGTCTTAAATATGTCAGGTATGTTCTCTGGATGTACAATTTTCAATTCAAAAATAACCTTTAACGACACTTCAAAAGTCAAAGATATGTCCGGTATGTTCTCTGGATGTACAAATTTCAACAAACCATTAGACTTTAACACCTCGCTCGTCGAAGATATGCAATATATGTTCTATAAATGTACAAAATTCAACCAAAAATTAGACTTTAACACTTTAAATGTCGACTATATGGTCTCTATGTTCGAGGGGTGTACAAGTTTCAACCAAGATTTAAGCGGATGGTGCGTTGAGTATATAGTTTCTTACTTGAATTTTAATAAAAATGCACCTTATTTGACCATAGAAAAACTCCCGAAGTGGGAACAACCGTGTCATACGGGTCCTACGGGCGGCACTGGTGATACGGGCGACACTGGTGATACGGGCGGCACTAGTGATACGGGCGGCACTAGTGATACGGGCGGCACTGGTGATACGGGCGACATTGGTCCTATGGACATCACTGGTCCTATGGACATCACTGGTCCTATGGACATCACTGGTCCCCACGATCACTAGTGATACGGGTCTCTTTGTTGCCGCAGAACTAGGTCCTTCCGCAATGAATGCAATTAGAACACGTGTCTGGCAGTGCCACAGGAATACTATATAATACCCGCATCCCCTTCCCACCTCTATATATTTACAAGCACTTTGCATTTTATTAATAAGTTATTAATAAAATAAAATAAAATTATTATATATATATATATATGCCTGAACACTTATCCAACGACCAGTCCCAGATAAATCTAGGTCCTTGTGGTTCAGTGGTAGTGGACCCGAACTATCATAATTATTTTGTAAATATCGCCGTTTTACAGACCACAGTTAATTCCGTAAAACGGGAATCGGACGCACACGTCATTGAACTTTCTCCGATTTACCTGTCATATGCTACATTTTCAAATTTATTCTTTAAAGACGGCAAGTTTTCTCCAAACAAACAACTCGGTATTAGTGCAAAAATGCTTGTATCCAACAAGGACCGACGCATTCTTTCTGGTCCGACCGACCAGATATATAATTTGACAGATACATCTAACGTGATAACTGCTCCTGTATTTAACCTGACTTCTGCTTTAATCTCAACATATGTAAATGATTTGGGGTGCGACTCTAATTGCTGGGATCCTTGCGATTTGGTGAATTTACAAAACACGATTAATCCTATCAACTCGTTGTTTAGTGTAATTCAATGCTGTCAAAACAATATCGAGTGCTCAATGACATTAGACCAGTTTTTTAGTTCGTTGGAAGCACAAGGCATGGTTATGGATCCTGCTTCTGGGTTTCCTTTAGACCCCGACCAACTTGAAACAGGCGGAGTAATTTATCAAGGAGTTGTTTGTGCGAATGTCACCGTTATTTTCAAGAGCACTACGGATGACGTTAAAGATTTACGAGTCAATTGGCCGTTTTTGATTAATTTCAACTCGTATGCAGATACTTCCGATGTTTTAAACACGGGGGGAGGGATCACACGGTCTATGACTTCTATGGTACTCCGTGCGGAAAGCAGTTACCTTCCAAATGTTTACCCGCATATATGGAAACTTCCTACTTATCTGTTGCCATCGACAGGACCACTTACAGTTGCAAACAGTAACCGATCCGACAGGTTTTTGACTAGGGATACTGTCGGTTTTGATGGATGTGCTGTAGCAGGAATTACACGTTACAGTGTTGTAAAATATAGCAATTTAACTTTAATTATTCTCCCAGAGGGTCCTACGGGTCCTACGGGTCCTACGGGTCCTACGGGTCCTACGGGTCCTACGGGTACTACGGGCACTACGGGTACTACGGGTACTACGGGTACTACGGGTACTACGGGTGGTACGGGTGGTACAGGTGGTACGGGTGGTACAGGTGGTACGGGTGGTACAGGTGGTACGGGTCCTACGGGTACTACGGGTACTACGGGTACTACGGGTACTACGGGTCCTACGGGTACTACGGGTACTACGGGTCCTACGGGTACTACGGGTACTACGGGTGGTACGGGTACTACGGGTGGTACGGGTACTACGGGTGGTACGGGTA
>Ga0214919_10006447_pt1 | contig 16138 bp, 13 predicted proteins | sample LL1503_MetaG_FD_177994 | JGI IMG/M metagenome (GOLD analysis project Ga0214919, IMG submission 177994) | Freshwater microbial communities from Lake Lanier, Atlanta, Georgia, United States - LL-1503 | ecosystem: Environmental > Aquatic > Freshwater > Lake | place: USA: Georgia | collected... | reverse complement strand
AGGACCTAATCGTCCAGGAGGGCAACTAGGAAATTCTGCAGGTGGAAGACCGATGAGTAATAATCGTCCACCCATGAATCGTCCGAACAACGGACCGAATAATGGACCGAATAATGGACCCAATAATGGACCTAGACCAAACAATAATCGTCCACCCATGAATCGTCCGAACAACGGACCGAATAATGGACCGAATAATGGACCAAGCAAGGGACCAAGCACTCCGCCTTCTGCAAACTAAAATGGTGATTACCCTTTAAGTTAATAGCTTTTAGCTAAGTGACTATTGGTATAATTTTTCCAATTCATCTCTTGTAAAATCCATTAAAGTTTTTACATAACTGGGTGAGAAATCAAAGGAGATGCCTGCAGTCTGATAAAGTTCTGGAAGTGTTTTTGTACCCCCTAAACTTAAAGCGTTCATATAATTCTCCAACGCAAGTGTTGGATTTTTTTGATACTGCATCCACATACCAATGGCCCCTAATTGCGCGATCCCATATTCAATATAATAAAAAGGTACTTCAAATAAATGCAATTGTCTTTGCCATCCAATTTCACGGTACATATCTAATCCACTATAGTCAATACTACCAGTAGAAAATTCTTTTGCAATGGTTGTCCAGGCATGGGTACGCTCCTCAATGGAATGATTCGGATTTTCATACACCCAATGTTGAAATTTATCAATGATAGCAATCCAAGGGAAAATAGTAATGGTACGTTCCAATTGGTGCTCTTGTGCGCGATTTAAATCATGTACATTATCAAAAAATGCTTGCCAATGATTCATCGTAAATAATTCCATAGACATACTTGCTACTTCCGCAATTTCCATGGGATATTCTTTAAATGCAGATAAGGGCAAGGGGTGTGCTAAAAATGAATGAATCGCATGTCCCACTTCATGTACCATGGTGGTAACATCACTCATTTGACCAGCCGCATTCATAAAAATAAATGGCGCACCTGATTCTGCCAAAGGACAGTTATATCCTCCCGGTGCTTTTCCTTGTCTACTTTCTAAATCAAAATGTTTTAAAGAATCCATTTTTTTCAAACAGTCCGCAAAAAATGGATTGATTTGTTCAAAACAAGTAACTGATTTATTAAATAAATCTTTTCCATCTGTAAATGGTCGCAAAGGCTTTGTGCCAGCAGGTTCTGCTTCCGTATCCCAAGGCTTTAAAGTTGCTAATCCTAATTTATTTTTTTTACGTTCGTAAATTTTATCAATGATTGGAAGCACATGTGTTTTGATTGCCTCATGAAATTTAAAACAATCTTCCTTGGTGTAATCAAACCTGCCTAATTCTGCAAATTTATAATCACGATAATTTTCAAATCCTGCATTCAAGGCAACCTGATGTCTTTTTTGAATGAGCGAAGTAAACAAATCATGCATTTCTTGCTTGTCTTGTAAACGACGCGCTTGAATTTTTAAATACACTTCTTCTCTTTTTGCACGATCCTCACTTTCTAAAAATTGGGCAGCTTGTTGTAAAGTATATTCTTTATCATCCACTTGAATGGTCATTCTTCCGGCGATTGTACCATATTGTTGTTGTAAAACGCTTAGCTCCGCTTGTAGTGTTATATTTTCTTCTCTAAATAATTCAATGCTTTTTTTAACGGATCTTAAATAAGTAAAATAGGCTCTTTCATCCAACTCATTGGTGAATGGACATTGGATTAATTTTTTATTTAAAGCATCTGCATAAGGCTGAATTTTGGGCTGAATCTCCATACAGAAAAAAGTAAAAGCCGCCTCCAAACTTTTATCTGTAGTATCACAAGTCATTTTGATCTGCCTCCAACAGGCATCCTCACTTACAAAAGCTTCAATTTCACTTAGGTCCTGCATCCATGATTCAAGGGTCAATTTATTGGTAATTTCCCTTTCCAAAAGGGCCTTAAAATAGGGCTCCAGGCTTTCCCATTGGGTAAGTTCAAAATTAGTAGGTAAAAATTGATGTGGTCTCTTTTGAATGTCAGCAGTTCTGTGCATTAGATGAAATTTTAAGTGGCAAATTTACTACTTTTACACACTTTAAAACATTAAAACTTGGCTGATACCATTCATTTACTTCCGGACCACATTGCCAATCAAATTGCCGCAGGCGAGGTGATTCAAAGGCCAGCTAGTGCCGTAAAGGAATTAATGGAGAATGCCGTAGATGCAGGGGCAACTCAAATAAAATTAATTGTCAATGATTCCGGGAAGGCTTTAATACAAGTCATTGATAATGGGAAAGGGATGAGCGTTGCGGATGCCCAAAATGCATTTGCCCGACATGCCACCAGTAAAATAAGTACGATTGAGGATTTATTTCAAATAAGAACCATGGGATTTCGCGGGGAAGCCCTCGCCTCCATTGCTGCCGTTGCGCAAGTAAGTTTAAAAACCAAAAGATCCGAAGATGAATTGGGCACTTTGGTTGAAATTGAAAATAGTAAAGTAACCGAGTGTAGTTCAATTGCACATGAAACTGGTACGAGCATCTCGATGAAAAATTTATTTTTCAATGTGCCTGCACGTCGTAATTTTTTAAAAAGTAACGCAGCTGAATTAAAACATATCATTGAAGAGTTTACAAGAGTCGCACTTTCCTTTCCTGAAATATTTTTTAGTTTAACGAGTAACGGACAGGATGTATATCATTGGGAGGGCGGGAGCTTTAAACAAAGAGCCATTCAAGTGCTGGGAAATAATTATCAAACAAAGTTGGTAACCGTAGGAGAACAAACGGACTACTTAACCGTTTCCGGTTTTGTTGGCAAGCCCGAAACTGCACGTAAAACAAGAAGCGATCAATACTTTTTTGTGAATCGTCGTTTTATTAAAAGCGCCTATTTACATCATGCAGTTGCTAATGCATTTGAAGGATTACTTCCCAAAGACAGTTTTCCTAGCTATATATTATACATTGACGTGGACCCATCACAAATTGACATCAATGTGCATCCAACCAAACAAGAAATCAAATTTGAAGACGATAAAATAATTTATGCTTTTGTTCAAGCCGCAGTTAAACATGCATTGGCACAATTTAGCATAGCACCTTCCCTTGATTTTTCACTAGATGCTGATATGCAACAATTGGATGCGATTCAAAAACCCTTCACTGCTGATAAAATACAAAGCGCTACAAGCAACTCATTATACGCAGGCTTTACACAAAAAAATCAAGCGCATTTTATACCTAAATCGAGTAGTGCTAATGATACGGATTGGAAAAGTTTTTTTACAAATATTCCGAGTGCTACAAATGACGGCAGTGAAATTTCTGACACCCCGACTTCAACAGAATCCTATATTGTTAAACCTTCCTCCATGGGGCTATACAAAGAAGAAGAAAGTTTAAGTGTTCTTGAAGATGCCTTGTTATTGCAATTGCACAACACCTATATTATCGCTCCTACCCAAAGTGGATGTATCATATTACATCAGCAATTAGCACATGAGCGTGTATTGTATGAAAAATACCAAAAAGCAAGCGCACATCCACATGCCACACAAAAAAGTTTATTCCCAGTGGTATTGGAATTGAGCCCAAGTGATGCCATATTATTAGATGAGATGTTGGAGGACCTTTCAATCATTGGATATGAAATAGAATCTTTTGGAAATAATAGTTTTATCATACAAGGGATACCTGCAGATGTATTATCAGGCAATGAAAAAAATGCCATTGAATTACTACTAGAACAATTCAAACATTTTACTGGAGAAATCAAATACAGTAAAAGAGAAAAACTAATCCGTTGCATGTCTAGACAAATGGCCATCAAGGCTGGACAAAGTTTATCCCAAAAGGAAATGCATAGTATTATACAATCTTTAAGCGAATGTGATATCCCTAATGTCACCGCATCTGGTGCACCTACCTACATTGAATTTAAGGAATCCTATTTGGATGGATTGTTTTCTAGATAAGCAACTTAATTTTTTTGCGCTAATGATTTCAAATAAGCCTCTACCGCTTTTCTTACACCCGCACTAGTTGGACTCATATGGTTAGACACCAAAATTGAAAAATATAATTTTTGGTTTTTATGCGTGTATATAAATCCACTTAAAGCAATCTGCCCGCCTAAGCTACCAGTTTTAGCATGTATCTCACCTGGAAAGTTTTTATAATACGCAGACAAAGTGCCTTCTCCGCCCGTTTCAAATATTTGCGTAACTCGTTTTTGCCCAAACTCATCTTGCATTTTTTTTAATATCGCAACATAATTTTCAGGCGTATTTAAATTATACCTACTTAATCCACTCCCATCCACCCAACGCATTTTTTGTGGCAAGCTAGAGAAATCAGATTTAAGCAGGGTATCAATAAATGCCGCATCATCCATCCTACCCAACAATTGCTGCGAACCCATTAATAAAACTTGTTCTGCGAAAAAATTATCACTACGACGCATCATTATTTTTAATAAGGAATCTGTTGGAACTGTTTTAACAATGTGTTGTTGCCTTTTCAAATTATCATCTCCAAAATTTAGTTTTACTTTTAAAGTATCTTGAAGTAAATACAAAGGCAAATTGGGTTCGAAATACGAATCAAATGGCACCTGAAAATAAGCAGCCGTATTTTTTTGACCATTGGTATAAAATTGATTACCCACTAATTTTCGCGTCCAATTTTTCTGATACACTGTGCTTATATCACTGATGTCCTTAAAAAATATAAAGGGCTTAATTAATAATTTTCCATTGCCTTGATAAAAATGAACCACGTTGCCATATATAGGCATCCGGCTTCTTTCTGGCTGATAGTCCTCGCCATAATCATTCCAAGCCCAACCATCTCCCATATGTCCAAATTGGTCATTGGCCATTGTTGGTTGAATAACTACTTGCTTGTTGGTATTTTTAATAAGTTCAATGACCGGTTGATAGGTGAAATCGGGATGCAAAAAACTGGGATCACCCAACGGGGTTAAAAATAAAGTATCTGCATTTTCGGCAATACTAAAACCTGGCAAGGAATCACCCAAGTATTTCAACCCTACATAGGTAGCTAAAATTTTAGTATTGCTGGCGGGTGTAAAGTAATGATCACTTTGGTATTGATCAACCCAAGCCTGCTTGGTATCATTATACACAGCAATACCAATATGTGCTCCCTTGAGCGCATCAGTTTGCAATAATGTTTTTTGTGCTTTTTGAATACTACACGCACTAAATAAAACAATGAATACAATTGATAATAAATGTAAAGGAGTGACTACTCTCTTTCTAAGGCCCTTAACCATCTTTCTGGAATTTCGTTATTGGAAGCTACTAAATAATCTTTATAACTACAAGGCGCCCATTCATTATTGTGCATTTGCATCCACCATCTGCCCGTACTCTTGCTTTGTAAAAAATTGGTTTCAATATCCGAGAATGCAATATGAAATTCTTTAAACCTATCTGATTCAGTTAATGGTGCTTCTTTTTTACCTTTTTGTACACCATCCATAATATACCAAAACATTTGCGCAATTTGAATGGCTGTCATATTATTTACATCTAGCTCAGCTTGATAACCGAACAATCCAATGGTGCTTGTTTTCCAACTCATGCCTGCATACTGCATTAAAGTACATGACTCTTCCCCATTAAAACCATTTGGCGTAATTAAGTTTGCAGGCGCTTGTGCATTTTGAATAGCACTAATATCAAAACTTAACATATGGCTGTCCCTAATCACTGGTTCCATTTCCTCAATACCTTCCCGAACCTTTCCTAATCTAAAACAATCAAATCTGAGCTTATCAATCGTTTCCAACATATGCGGATGCATAAAATAACTTTGAAAACCAATATGGCTATAATGATTCAAATGATTAGGTAAGCCTGTAAATAATTCTTCTAAAAAATGATCCCTGGGTAAACGCGCTTCTAAATCCAAATCAATTTTTGCATCCACTACTACCGCATTTACTAAAGTAGGAATAGAGGTATAGGCATGATATTGGGCAAGGGTTAAATCATGTGCCCCGCCAATAATTACGATTTTTTTGTTTTGCAAAAGCAATTCAGATATGACTGTTCTTAGTGCCGCATAACTATCTTGAATACTTTGCCCAATTTTCACATTACCAATGTCCACTACATTTACCTGCGCATGCCAGTAATACAAATCATATAAGGCAGTCCGAACTGCATTTGCAGCAGTATGGCCATGTAAGGCATATCCTGCCCCCCTAGACTCTCCGGCCCCAATGATTACAATATCAGCATCCGCGATATCAGGCAGGCTGTCTTCGTTAACTTTAATATGCTTTCCTAGCTGCGTATCCCGATATCCCTCATCATTCGATATATGCGCAATATTAATAGGTTCTAAAAAATCTTTAATGGACGACAATGACATGCTGGTAGTTTAACTACAAGTATTAACGAAAAAAAGGGTCGCAGATTGCATCCCTAGTGATTAATCTTGAAATTTATAGCCGATGCCACGGATGGAGATAAAATGCAAGGGCGTTTTACTATCTAATTCGAAATACTTTCTAAAATTTAGAATAAAATTGTCAATAGTACGGGTGTTCGGAAATACATTATACCCCCATACAGTTTGCAGGATCCGCTCCCTCGTGATGATGGTATTTTTATTCTCGATGAGCAACTTTAACAGCATTGCTTCCTTTTTGGTTAAATTAATTTTTTCGCCGTTGTAAAGTATAGCTTCCTGTAAATTAAAGTTTACCGTGTTACCGGAAAAAGAATAATGTGCAAGATTATGTTGAACTGCACTGTTGACACCTGATTTTTGTATTAATTTAGATACTCTTAATAGAAGCTCTTCCAAATTAAATGGTTTGGTCATGTAGTCATCCGCGCCAATCTTTAAACCTTGCACCCGATTTGCACTTGTATTTTTTGCACTTAAAATTAAGATGGGTGTATTATTGTTATGAATCCGAACGGTTTCAATTATCGAATATCCATCAATGCCTGGAAGCATGATATCTAAAATAATTAAATCAAAACTAGCACCTTGAATTTGAAGTAAAGCCTTAGGACCATCAAAAGCGGAGCTAACTTCATATCCCTCTAATGTTAGGTTTAATTTAAGGGCCTCATGTAAATGCAGCTCATCTTCGACCAATAAAATTGTATGTTTTATTGTACTCATCTAATTGGAAAATTTATTGTAAAAATACTTCCGTTGGTAGCATTCGCATCGACAGTAATGGTTGCATGATGAAATTCACATATTTTTTTACATAAATATAACCCCAACCCTGTGCCCTTCGTTGTTCGAGTTGATTCATCTCCAATGCGATAGAATTTTTCAAAGACTTTTGTTCTTTCGTCCATAGGAATACCAACCCCTTCATCTTTAATCATTAATTGAATTTGATTTTCTTGGGTGCTAAGCAATATTGTAATCGGACTGGTAATGTTTGAATATTTATGCGCATTATCTAATAAATTATTAAGCAGTAATTGTATTAACAACGGTTCTGCTTGTAAATATACAGCGGGGGCAATAGTGGTGATTAATATGCGATGTTCAAATCGCTCTTGAAAGGAATGGAGAATTTTTTGTACAATATCAGATAAATCTATGACTTGCATATTCGATTCATATTGCCCCATATCTAATTGCGAGGCTAATAAAATATTATTACAAAGGGCATCTAATCGGTGTGTTTCCTTTAATGTATTTTCAATGAGCATTTTTTTCTGTGCTGGATCTAATTCTCTTTTAAGTAAAGTTTCGATATTCAACTGCGTAATGGCAATAGGCGTTTTTAACTCATGCGTTACGGCCATCATAAAATTTTGTTGTTGATTCGAATACCTTAATTGTTTTAATAACGATCTGTAAACATAAATCGCACCTAGTAAAAATAAAAAAAGAAAAGTTATGCCTTCTCCAAGATACTGTTTTGTTTTTCTTAATTCAAAGGCTTCTATGGTTTTTACCTTTTCATATAAAGCAGGGTCGTCTGTTCGTATAGATTGAAATTTAACTGCGGCTATTTCACTATTTTGTTTTTCCAAAGAAACATACCACCAAATAAATGCAGCAATCATATAGGTAAGAAAAATCCAATAAATAAAATTGACAAATTTTAATTTGCTGATATTAAACCATCTCATTTTCATAATTGCACTTTTTCAACACGCAACCCGGTAGCCAGTATACCCAATAACGGATCCTCACGCATGGTATGATGCACACTAAATTGATACAGGCCTAGTTTTAGTTTCGTTGGAGTCACATTGATCGGGATACGTTGGTCAAAAATATCATCCATCCCAACACCTAACCAACCCTTTTGGTCATCTGCTAACTGCAAATTAAGTGTTTGGGTAACTACCGTATCTGAAGGAGATTGGGTATTTACCTGCAGCCATATATTTTTATAATGATAGGCATTATGATGTCTGATAACAAAATAAATTTTATATGAGGAGCTTGTATCAGTAATATTAAATTGGTAGTTATTTATCTGTTTGCTGGACCAGTCATGTGTTGGATAAATAGTCGTTTGTTCATATAGCTGAATAGGCTCGCAACTTGTTATAAATAAAACAAGAAAAAGATATAAAATATAAATATTGGATTTAACGCCTGCCATCTTACAATACGTTTAAAATTTGCTCTTTTGCTTTTTCAAGTTCATCCTTCATCATGATCACTGCTTTTTGAATATCAACATCATTGGCTTTTGATCCTGTGGTATTTATTTCTCTTCCTATTTCTTGTAATATAAAAGATAATTTTTTACCCTTACATGGATCCGCGTCATTGAGCATTGCTTTAAAATAATCACAATGGTTTTTTAAACGAACTCTTTCTTCCGAAATATCAATTTTTTCGATATAATAAATCAATTCTTGCTCTAATCTATTTTGATCATATTTATCAGCGCCCACATGTTGTTCTAATAACTTAACCATTCCGTCCTTAATTTTTTCACGACGGTTAGGTTCATGGATTTCAACGACCGCTTGCTGTGCTTCAATGGCAATGATTTTTTCAAGTAAATCTTTTTCAATGGACTTTCCTTCCTCTGCTCTATGTTTAATTAAATGCTGAATGGCTTGATTTAATAAATCGAAAATCAACTTCCATTCCTCCTCTGTCAATACTTCATTAGAAGAAGAAACTACATCTGGCATTTTTAAAATGGTACTTAAAATATTTTCAGTGCCAATGCCTAATTCGTTAGCGAGTTCCGCAATAGGCTGATAATAAGATTTAGCTAATTCTTTATTGACACTTACCGGCTTACTAACGCCATTTGATTTAATGGATATGGAACATTCCACACTACCCCTAAATAAAGTCTCATTTAATTTGTTTCTGATTTCAACTTCATAAGGTTTTAACAAAGAAGGGCAATTTAATCGAACATCAAATTGTTTACCGTTCAAGGATTTCACTTCAATTAGGCATGTTTTGTCCTTTAAAATAGCCTCCGCCCTTCCATACCCTGTCATTGAATATAACATAATAAAGCCGCTTTTAATTAGAGCGTAAAGGTATCAAATTATAGGCAAGCCTACACCTTTTTTAAAAATCTATACCAAACCAATTTTTCTTACGCAATTGGTATGCTTTAAAGTCAAAGGAATACAATTTGCCTGGTCGATGTGTTACTTGCGTTTCCATTTCGTTAATGTCTATTAAGAAGCCCATGCTCGCAAATTTCTTTCTAAAATTTCGCCTATCTAAAGCCGTATTCAAAATGGCTTCATAAACATTTTGCAACTGCCTTAATGAAAATTTAACAGGCAATAAATTGAAGGCCAAAGGGTGTTCTTGAATTCGCTTTTGTAACCAGGTATGGCATAAGTCCAAAATTTCCTTATGATCAAAAGCCATCTCTTTAATATCTTTTACCACATGCCAACTTAATTCATTCTCCAAAATCTTCAATTCATGGTGTTTGATATTAAGCAAGGAGGCGTATACCGCAGTTACTACCCTTCCACCTGGATGACGATCCGGCTTACTAAATGTATGTACCTGCTCCAAATAAACGTCTTGCATACCTGTTCGCTCCAATAAAACACGATTTGCTGCATTGTCTAGATCCTCATTTGATAAAATAGTGTCTCCCAACAATGATAACTTTTCATCAAATTGCGGTAAATCACTTTTAATGGTAAGTACTTTCAAGGAATTATCGTCAAAACCGAAAATCACACAATCCACGGTTAAGGGGACTGTTGGATAGGTTTGTACCAGCTTAAGGGCATCTTTTTTAATCAAATTCATACACTAAATCATCATTTTTATTGTCCTGCAATGGCAACATGAACAAATTGGAATTATAGTCCCAAAATACGAAATAAAAGATTAAAACTATTTGTATTTTAGCAGACATTTTACCTCATGTACCCCAAAGATCAAATTATCGCATTTCAGGCTTTAGCCAAAGAATACTTGAAAAATCCACATACCATTGAATTGGATAGTTTGAAAAAGCTACTAAAATTCAATGAGTACCAATATTATGTTTTAAATGAACCATTAATAAGCGATTACGAGTATGACCAATTATACCAACATTTAATTTCCATTGAATCTGCAAATACTTCTTTAATTACACCCGATTCACCAAGCCAACGCGTAGGAAATAGTTTGAATACTAGTTTTGTTACCATTCCACACTTGGTACCCATGTTAAGTTTGGAAAATAGTTATAATGCGGATGACTTAATTGATTTTGATCGTAAGGCAATTGAAGGTGCCGGGAAAGAAATATTAACCTATTGTGTTGAACCAAAATTTGATGGCGCAAGCATTTCATTGGTATATGAAAATGATTTACTCATTAGGGCCTGCACTAGAGGGGATGGTGTTGCGGGAGAAGATATTACACAAAATATCAAACAGATCAAATCAATTCCATTAAGTATACCGATGGGGGAATATGGAATAAAGCAAATTGAAATTAGGGGTGAAGTAATCATGAGTAAAAATTCATTTGCTTCGTTTAATGAAAAATTAAAATTAAAGCAACAAGCGCCACTTGCAAATCCACGCAACGCTGCCGCAGGTAGCTTACGTATGAAGGATCCTAGGGAAGTGGGCGAACGAAATTTAGACGCATTTATTTACCATATTAGTTATGTGCTACCTATAACTGGAGCAAAACTTACGTCGCTGTTGCAAAGTCATAGTGGCACACTTTCCTTGTTATGGAATTTAGGATTTAGATCACCACAAAAAGAAAGAAAAATTATTGAAGGCATCAATAACGTAATTGACTACTGTACTTCATTTGAAGTTGGACGTGATCAATTGCCTTATGATATTGATGGGCTTGTGATTAAAATAGATGATGTTACGTTACAGGAAAAATTAGGAATGACTTCCCATCATCCAAGGTGGGCGATTGCCTATAAGTTTAAAGCACGTCAAGCAACTACTATTATTGAAAACGTAGAATTTCAAGTAGGTCGCACTGGCGCAGTTACCCCTGTTGCCAAACTACAACCCGTAGCATTAGGTGGCGTAACGGTATCTAGTATTTCCATGCACAACGAAGAGTACATCAAAGAAAAAGATATTCGATTAGGAGATACTGTTATTATTGAAAGGGCAGGCGATGTAATACCTCAAATTGTTCAATCAATTAGTTCCTTACGGAAGGGCACAGAAAAAATGATCACTTTCCCTACTACTTGTCCCGCATGTAATGCTCCATTAGAAAAAGAAGAAGCCGAAGCGGTTTGGCGATGCATAAGTCCATTGTGTAAGGCGCAAATTGTGGAACGCATCATACACTTCGTTAGCAAGGATGCCATGGACATCAAAAGTTTTGGGGAAGCCAATATCCGTAAATTTTACGAAATCGGGATTCTCCCCAATGTTCCTGCAGTGTATACCTTGGATTTTGATAAAGTGACCCAGCTAGAAGGCTTTGGAAAAAAGAGTATTGAAAATTTACAAGCTGCAATTGCTAATTCAAAAAATCAACCACTGTTCCGACTTATCTATGGCTTGGGCATTCGTTTCGTAGGCGAAACAACGGCCAAAACGGTGGCTTCACAAATTCAACATATTTTAGACTTGACCGATCTCTCAGAGGAACAATTACAATCCTTTGAAGATGTGGGTGTAAAAGTGGCAAAAAGTATTTACCAATATTTTCATGAGGAAAGTAATATTGCAATGATTCGAGAACTTGAATCATTAGGTTTAAATATGATTCAAACAAATACAACAGCTGTTGATGGAAACTTAGCAGGATTAAATTTTTTATTTACTGGCACCCTCACACAATTAAAACGTGCTGATGCTGAAGCGATGGTAGAAGCAAGAGGCGGGCATATCCTAGGCGGTGTAAGTAGTAAACTAAACTACTTGGTCGTTGGAGAAGATGCTGGAAGTAAATTAGAGAAAGCCAAAAAAATAGCCTCGATAAAAATTATTACCGAGGCGGATTTTATAGACCTTGTAAAAAATTAAATAATCCCCTGTGCGGCAAGGTATTCTGCGATTTGAATGGCATTGGTTGCGGCACCTTTACGTAAGTTGTCACTTACAATCCACATATTTAATGTTTTCGCTTGTGTTTCGTCTCTGCGCAAACGGCCAACAAATACCTCGTCCTTTTCGTGTGCCCATAAAGGCATTGGATAAAATTGATCACCATCATTCTGTTGCACAACTACACCAGGTGCAGTGCCAAGTAATGCGATCAATTCATTCAAATCAAATTCATTTTCAAATTCTACATTTACGCTTTCACTATGCCCACCCATTACTGGAATACGGACAGTAGTCGCTGTAACTTTAATATTGTCATCTTGCATAATCTTGCAAGTTTCTTTGACCATCTTCATTTCCTCTTTGGTGTAACCATTCTCTAAAAAAACATCAATCTGCGGAATAGCGTTTAAATCAATGGTATACTTATAAGCCATATCTGCAGCAGCCATTTGACTTCCTTTTCTTTCCTCCATTAATTGATCCACTGCTTTTTTACCAGTACCCGTTACACTTTGGTAAGTACTTACCACCACTCTTTTAATTTTGTATTTCTCATGCAAAGGTTGCAAAGCCACGACCATTTGAATAGTGGAACAATTCGGATTCGCAATAATTAAATCGGCAGGAGTTAATACAGATGCATTTACTTCAGGCACCACTAATTTTTTTGTAGGGTCCATTCTCCAAGCAGAGGAATTATCAATCACACGAATACCTGCTTCTGCAAACTTTGGTGCCCATTCCAATGAGGTACTACCTCCTGCTGAAAATAAAGCAACGGCTGGTTTTGCAGCTATCCCTTCCTCCATCGTTACCACCTTATAAGGTTTACCCTTAAATATTATTTCCTTACCTGCCGAACGCGCTGATGCAACTGGAATTAATTCAGTTACTGGAAAATTTCGTTCCGCTAATACTTGCAACATTTTTGTTCCTACTAGCCCTGTGGCGCCTACAACTGCAACTTTCATTTTTTTATTTTTTACGTTAACATTATGCTTGTCGAAAACCTCAAAGTCTTTTTTAGGACTTTAAAATTATCAGTATTCTCTTTTTCAAGTGTTCTGTTTTACAAAGACTTAGCAAAAGAAAAAAAGCCTTCCATTTTATTGGAAGGCTTCTGAGTATATTTATTCGCATACTAACAATCAGCACCTTCCTATTATAGGGGTTTCTTAATTTGTTTTGTATGTTTATTTTTCATCATTGTTTAACAAAATTAATTGGATGTATTGATTTTACCAAATTTAAACCAATTCAATGTCAAAATTAACCAACTGAACGAACGATTGTATGCGCTCTTTAATATCAGCCTCGTTGATTTCAGTTAATCTTTGTGTACCAAATTTCTCCACACAGAAGCTAGCCAATGCGCTACCTACAATAATAGCAGACTTCATATTGTTAAATGAAAAATCTTTCGTTTTAGCCAAATGTGCTACAAAGCCACCAGCGAAAGTATCACCTGCGCCGGTTGGATCAAACACTTCCTCTAAAGGTAAGGCAGGAGCGAAAAATACTTCTTGACCATGGAACAACAAAGCACCATGTTCTCCTTTTTTAATGATTAAGTATTTAGGACCCATGGCCATAATTTTTTTAGCTGCCTTAACCAAACTATATTCTCCACTTAATTGACGCGCTTCACTATCATTGACCATTAAAACATCGACCAAGCTAATCGTATGTAATAAGTCGTCCATCATAATTTCCATCCAAAAATTCATAGTGTCCATTACAATTAACTTTGGACGCTTTTTCATTTGTTTGATTACGCTACTTTGAACACCTGGAACTAAATTTCCCAACATTAATATTTCACAATCCTGATAACTATCTGGCACTACCGGTTCAAAATTTTCTAAAACATTTAATTGTGTTTCGATGGTATCACGCGTATTCATATCTAAATGATACTTCCCACTCCAAAAAAATGTTTTTTCATCTTTTTTAATTTGCACCCCTTCTAAAATCACCCCTCTATTTGCTAAGGCATCTAACTCGGATTGTGGGAAATCACCACCCACTACTGAAATTTGCTTAACCGTGGTAAAATTGGATGCGCACCAAGCAATATAAGTTGCTGCTCCGCCAATAATTTTATCACTTTTACCAAAGGGTGTTTCAATGGCATCAAAGGCCATGGATCCTACTACAACTAATGACATGTGTATTGTTTTAATTTTCAGCTGCGAAACTACGATTTTTACTGTTAAGTAAATTGGGTTAAGCCAAAAGAGAAAAAGCCAATTTGTAATTGCTTGATAATCAGAAAACTAACAAAAATGGCATTTTATTTTAAAATGATGCCAGTTTTAAAGAATTAAATCTATAATATTGTACTAACGAATTGATCAAAAATTATAAAATGGCTAGAATTAAGACAGAAAAAAACGGATCTAGAAAGGATGTTATTGTGCGTAAAGCTGCTACCCTATTTAGAGAAAAAGGATATAAAGCTGCAAGTATGCGTGATTTAGCAGAAGCTGTTGGGGTGGAAGCTGCTAGTTTATACAATCATATAAAATCGAAAAGCGAGTTGTTACACGAATTGGTATTTAGTGTCGCAAATAAGTTTGTATTAAAAATGGATGAAATAGAGTCTGAAAATATATCCTCCCTTGAAAAAATGGAAAAATTATTACGCTTCCATATTACCGAAATGATCAATAATTATGAGGAGGTTTATGTAAGTGACAGAGAGTGGAAACACTTATCTGATCCTTATTTATCCAATTATCAAAATCAACGAAGAGTATATCGCAAAAGGATTGCAGCCATTATTGAAGAAGGAATTAGAAATAAAGAAATTAAAACAATTGATGCACCAACGGTGGTATTAATTTTTTTACACGCTGTGAGTGGTATTGAAAGCTGGCACCGTTCCACTAAAAAAATTACCGCAAATGAATTGGAACAAAATATGGTGACCATTTTAATAGATGGTTTAAAATTAACCAAATAAAGTAGCGCAAAAGGTTTCATTTAATAAAAAGCAACCTCAACTAGGATTGTCTTAACTTTGCGTCAAATACATCCTTGTGTCTGAAAGAAATAATTTTATTGATTACATCCGCATATTTTGTCATAGTGGACATGGTGGTGCAGGTGCGCGGCACTTAATGCGCAATAAACTAACTGCTAAAGGTGGGCCTGATGGCGGTGATGGTGGTCGTGGAGGTCATATCATTTTAAAAGGGAATGCCCAATTATGGACCTTATTACATTTACGTTATTTTAAAAATGTAATCGCGGAAGATGGCGAAGGCGGTAGTAAAAATAACTGTACCGGAAAAGATGGCAAGGATATAATCATTGAAGTGCCATTGGGTACAATTGCAAGAGATGAAGAAACAGGCAAAGTGGAGGCGGAGATATTAACAGACGGTCAAGAAATCATATTAGCCAAAGGGGGTCGCGGTGGTTTAGGTAACTCTAATTTTGCGACACCGACCAATCAAGTTCCCGAACATGCGCAACCTGGAGAAGATGGTATTGAAGGTTGGAAACAAATTGAATTAAAGGTATTGGCAGATGTTGGCTTGGTTGGATTTCCGAATGCAGGAAAATCAACACTGCTTTCAGTTATAACGGCTGCAAAACCTAAAATTGCTAATTACGCTTTTACCACATTAACTCCGCAATTAGGCATGGTGGCGTATCGTGATAACCGATCATTTTGC
>Ga0214919_10006446_pt1 | contig 16141 bp, 24 predicted proteins | sample LL1503_MetaG_FD_177994 | JGI IMG/M metagenome (GOLD analysis project Ga0214919, IMG submission 177994) | Freshwater microbial communities from Lake Lanier, Atlanta, Georgia, United States - LL-1503 | ecosystem: Environmental > Aquatic > Freshwater > Lake | place: USA: Georgia | collected... | reverse complement strand
GTCGTTTATAGAGTATCATTTGAAATTTTAAATATAAAGTAGAATTTCAAAAGTTTTAAAATGCTGGGCGGCGGCTCACAGAATTTAAAAATTCTAATATGTCTTTGGTATTTTTACAGAATTTTAAATATATAGATTAATTTAAAAATTTAAAAAAATAAAAAAATGATTTAAAAAATTATTATCTTATTATATTATATATATTAGAAAATGTCAAACTTACCTATTGAACTAATTAATTCAATTATGTCTTATATGTCTTCTCCAGTTGCTACTATATTTAAAAAAGATTGGTTGGTTATAGATGCTTTTAATCACTTAAATGAAAAAATGACTGATATATTTGGAGAAGAATGTTTAATTAATAATGACATGTCATTTGCTTATAGTTTCTTTCTAAATAGATATATTGGTGATTCATATTTGAAAAAAAGTAAATATCGCGAAATGGATGTTGAGGAATATTTTTCTAATAGTAAAATATATAATTATTCTAATATGGATGAAGATTATATAAATACTTTAAATGAATATTACCAAAATCATTAATCAAATATGTAATTGACAGAATTTAATTCTTCTTCTGTATACTGTCTATAGGTTTCTCTCTCACTTAAATAATTATTAATTATATTTTCTAAATTGTTCAACGATTTGTAAAATTTATTTTTGTTATAACGATTTTCATAAATTTCCAAATTATCAAATTCTCTTTTATATCTAAAATATAATTTACTACCAATTCCATATTTAATAAATTGTTCCAAACCACCTTCATAATTTATTTTAAGTTGAAGTCTTTCTTTTTCTAAATCTGTAAATTCCATTATATAATAATAATAGAATATATTTTTAATCGTGTATGGCTCTAATTGAGCGGAAACCTAAATAATCACGAAATAAATTTTATCGCATATCATTAATATATTTTAAGTATATGATCTCATCTTTTAACCACTGTATTTTTTCATAATCCAACTTTGTGCTTATCTCATAAAGTTTTATTTTTTTCTTTAAATCCTCAATCTCTTTAATTAGATTTATTGTCGAATTCATATTAATATAATATATATAGATTATATTTCTATAATTAAATTTTCATAGTTTAATTGAACTATTCCTTGAATTGATTTATTTTCTTGTTTTAATACTTGTATATAATATATTTTATTATAATATCTTATATCCTGTTTTGACCTTTTAGTTATTATATTTGGAGTTTTTAATGTCTTAGATTCTCTATTATTCAAGCGATATTCACTTAGATATTGTTTCATATATTGTTGATAATGCTTATCATATTTTCTTACTTCTGAATAATACATTCTATTGTATACCTTTATGTCTTCTTTAGTTCTTTTTATTTTATTATTTTCATTATTCATTTATATATTATATTTATATTTAAATTTCTACAATTAAATCATCGTCGGATATTTTTACTCGTTGTTGAATTATTTTTATTTCGCGTTTTTTATTCATACTTTCCATAGTTCTTAAATAATATTTATATTGATAAAATCCTTTATTATTTGAATGATATTCTTTAACATAATGTTGATAATACTTATCATGTTTCCGAACATATGTATAATATAACCTATTATATATTTTTATGTCTTCCTTGGTTCTTTTTACTTTAATATTTTGAATATCTTGAATATCCATCTATATATTATATTTATATTTAAATTTCTAAAATAAATTTATTATCTTCTGATGGTTCTTCTATTATTACGATTTGTTTATTTATAGGACCTTTTTTATTTTCTTCAACTTTTTCAACTTTATCAACTATAATTTTATTTATATTAATTTTTCTTTTTTTATACATTCTTTTTTTTCTCATTATATAATATATAGAAGATAAAAAATGACAAAATTATTAAATGTTAAAAAATCAAAAATTGAGAAATCTAAAATTGTTAATATACCCATTAACAATGAAGAACCTAAAAATCAAAAGAAAAAATCAATTAAGAAGGCTTTAGAAGAAATTAAAGAAGATTCCGAAACAGAAGAAGAAACAGAAGAAGAAACAGAAGAAGAAGAGGAGGAAGAAGAAGTTATAATGCCTAAAAAGAAAAATAATAAAAAAGTAGTTCAACCAGAAAATGAACAAGTTGTTAAAAAATCAAAAAGTATCAGAAGTGAAAAACAAGTTGAAGCATTTAAAAAGGCTTTAGAAAAACGGACAATAATGAGAGAACAAAGAAAAGCAGAACGAGAAGCGTGGGAGCAACTACAAAAACAAAAGGAAGAAGAAAAAATAATTAAAACGGGTTTAAAATTAAAAAAGAGAGAAATAGTAAGAGAAGCAATTTTAAATGATATTGATGTTGATGAAATACCCAATGAAGTAATAGAAAAAATTATAAATAAAAAAAAGAATATAGTTAAAAAAGATTTACCTAAAAGAGACAAAATAGAAATAGAAGAACATGAAGTAGTACCAAAATTTAAATTCTATTAATATAATATATACAATGGAACGCCAGGATTTAAAAGATTTATTAAAAGCATCATATATGCCCCAGAAAAAAGCAGCGGATTATATGGATAAACGCGGTTATAGTTATGATCCAGAATTATCAACAATGCAACAAAAAGTTTTTATAAATAAAGAAACAGGTAACCCTTTGATAACAGAAAGAGGTTCTAAAAGAGTAAGTGATTGGTTATACGAAGATCCAGCAGGTTATTTAGGTTATACCAATACAACAAGAGTAAAACAAGCAAAAGAACTAGCAAAAGCAACAAAAGATAAATATGGAATTGATGCTACAATGGTATCCCACTCATTAGGTGGATATTTAAGCGAACAAGCCGCCAAGGCAACACCCCAATCCGAAGTTTATACATATAATAAACTGGCAGGATTACCATCAGTATTCCAGAAAAATCCCCAAAATCAATATGATTATAGAACTACTTTAGACATACCTTCTTTTTTAGGACAATTTCAAAGTGGAGGAACAAAACAAAATATAAGTGGTTCATGGAATCCAATCGCATCTCATGATATTGAATATTTATAAAAAATATATAATTTAATATTATATATGATTGATAAAATTAATTATCTAACTGAACAAGATATAAATAAAACACCAATGAAAAATATTAAAAAGATTGTTAATGACGATTATATGAGTTATATTATATATTTATGCTATAATGATAATATACCAGAAGAAGAAAGACTATTTATTTTAAATAGATTAAAAGAAATAAAAAGCGTTGAAAACAAAAAGTTTGAAATAGAAATAGAAAGAATAAATAAAGATAAATTATAAAATATATTATATATATAGATGACAAATATTGAATCAAGAATAATAAATATTAATTCTTCTAATGCTATTATTAAAAATAATAGTACTTATAATTCGGATGTTGTTTTTAAATTTAATGGTTTAGTTTCAAAAAAAAAACATATAAAAAAAATAAATTATCAAATTTTAGATGCATGCTTTCCAGTAAGTTTTTATAATGTTGATTACACTAATAATATTTTAAAATATTCAATAAGTTCGGTTAATTATACTATTACAGCAGATGTAGGTAATTATAATTTTAATACATTATCAACTAACATCATTTCTAAATTTTTAACAAATGGGCATATATTTTCAATAGTGATAAATAAACAGAATGGAATAATAACCTTTTCAACAACAACAAATTTTATATTATTGATTTCTCCAATGTTTTCAATTTTAGGTTTATATAATTCAAATCATTCATCTTCGTCATTTTCATTAAAAGCAGATTATCCATTAAATTTATTAGGTATAACAAAAATAAAAATATCAAGTAATAATTTATTATCAGATAATCTTGATTCTAATAATAACTCCAATTTAATAGGTTGTGTATTAGTAGACGAGCCATCATTTGGTATAATTACATATGAAAATAAATCTCAATCAAAACTCAGTTTAAAAAATGATATTATAAATGAAATAGATATTCAATTAACTGACCAAAATGATAATTTAATTAACTGGAATAATATTGATTGGAATTTAACATTATTATTTGAATATATTATTGATGAGAAAGATAATAATAATATAGATGAATTTAAATCTATATTAGAAAATCAGAAAGAAATATTAAATCAAATTCAACAACCAGAACAATCACAACCAGAACAAACACAACCAGAACAAACACAACCCATAAATCCTATTTCAGACGATGATTTAGAATTTTTTATTTATTCAAATCCAAATTTTACAGGTTAAATTTAATATTGTAATTTAAATTACAAAATAAATATATATATTATATTATATATATATAATGAATTCACTTCCTTCGTCAGTAAATTATTCAGAAAGACTCCCAAGCCTCCCAGTAAATTCAGTCCGATATTCAGTAGCATTACAACCAGTTAATGGGGCATCATTTGGTGCATCTTCACAGATAATATTTCAGTTTCCAAACAGAGGATATCTTGTCCCTGATTCAGTTTATTTAAGATATAAAGTAGCCCACACATCAACAGCTGCGCCAGCACAAGCTACAGTGCAGTCGATTGGTGGAACGCCATTTTTTTCACATTTTCAACGATTAGAAACCCAATTTGGTAGCATTACTGTTGATTCAATCAACAATTATAATCAAGTATGCAATATGTTAACAAATACTACCATGGATTGGGCGGCTAAATATGGAAACGCATATAATTATGGTTATTCACCGAAATCAACATCAACAACACCAGCAACCACCGAAGAAATGGACGGGTATACTCTTGGAGCAGGTGCAGCAGCATATACAGAAACATTAATGCTTGCAGGACCTCTCCCAGGTTTATTAACAAATTGCGTAGATAAATTATTACCATTATTTGCGATGCCTACGATTTCAATGATTTTAACAATTGATTCAATAAATAACATTGTAAATAATCCGTCTGCTTCGTCAACATTTACTATAACGGTATGCGAGTTATGTTTTGATTTTATTGAACTTGGATCAGATGTGGACGCTATGGTTCTTGGTATGGGTGACAAAATTTATATTAAGTCTCAAAGTTTTAGCAATGCTTCTATAACAATGCCATCCGCAGCAAATGGTAGTCAATCATATATTTTTAACCAACGATATGCATCAGTAAAGGGAGCAATTATTTTATTTTCAGGACCAAATGAAACAAGTACAACTTTTAAATCACAGGGATTATTTGATTCAAGAGATCCAACAACTAATAACGGTTCCTTATCATTAAATATATCAGGTGTACAATATCCACAAAAACCATATTCAACATTAAATAATAAGGCGGCTATATTAATTGAACTAAGAAAAGTACTAGGTAGTATTTATGATAAGACAAATAATTTAGCAATAAATAGTAGAGAATTTCAAACGGTTGATGCTACAGCGTGTGAACCAACTGTTCCAGGTAAATTTTATGTTGGTTTTAATTTACAAAAACTTCACAGTAATGCATTACTGACAGGAATTAGCACCAATAATTCTAATATTACAGTAAATATAGAATCGGGAACAGCAATTAGTTCCACAGCATCAAGAACATTAAATTTAATTCTTGCTTATGATGCTTTGATTGAAATTGATGTGATTAATAAACAATCTTCAGTAAAAGTATAAATATATATTATAATCTTAATATATATGTATCTAAAAATTAATAAAAAACCGAAATTAAAAAAGGTTTCTAAAATGTTATGTGATGAGATCTTAGATGAAAAACTAAATAAATATGATATACTTAAATTTTTTAACTGCCATTCAACAATCTTATTTATAGGTAAACCTGGATCAGGTAAGACATCTTTATTAATAACTCTATTCTCAAATAAAAATTTATTAAAAAATGTCTATCATAATATTTATTTATTTCAACCATCACACTCAAGAGCATCTCTTAAAAAAAATATTTTTGAAGATATAGAAAATAAATATGATGATTTAACATATGCGAATTTAAAAGAAGTTATAGAACTAATTAAAAATGAAGATAATAAATATTGTAATTGTATTATATTTGATGATATGACAGCATATTTGAAAGATAATGATATTAAAAAACTACTTAAAGAATTAATATTTAATAAGCGACATTTAAGAACATCCGTATTCTTTTTGTGTCAGACATATTTATCAGTTGAAAGAGATATAAGAAAATTATTTAATAATTTAGTTATTTTTAATGTTTCGCCAAATGAATATAATTTAATAATGGAAGAAAATATCCAGATGGATAAATTATTATTAGAACCTATAAGAAAATTTATATTTAATGAACCATATAATTTTATGTTTATTAATACTAATTCAAATAGAATTTTTAAAAATTGGGATGAAATAATTTACGACGAAAAATAATATATAATACATATTATATATATGTCATTTGTAAGAAGATTAAACTCTCGTCCCAGTTACGCAATAGGTCAAGAACCATCATTTAAAGGATCTTATGGAAGAGTTGGTGTATTACCTTATAATAAAGATTTAGAAAAACAAGTTTATCCAAAAGAAGAAGTTAAAAAAATTGTTCAATCTAATTTGGAAAAGAGAAAATAATTAAAATATAGAAGAATTTAAAAATTATCTTTTACTAATATATAAATGAGTAGAAAAAATTATAATGTTGTTGTAAACAGTATATTGTGTACTCCTGATAGTAACGCAAATGCAACTAATAATAAAAATTATTATATTGATTGGTCGGCTATTCTTCCAGATAAGAATTTTAAGTTAAGTTTTTCTTTTATAAGTGAAGGGGCAACTATTCTAAATCTAATAAATATTCCAATTATTACAATAGATTTTTTAAACCAGGGTAATATTGATATATGTAATCCAGCATACCAGGCGACATCATCTAATATTTTAGGTTTAATATTTCCAACTTATTTAGACCCTAATAATCATATCGCATATTTAAGATCAGATAAGAATTATAACAATCCTATATATTTATCAAGACCGAGACAAAATTTATTTAATGTTCAAATTGTAACCAATTCAAAACCACCAGTACCATGGTTAGATGAAGCAGTAACTCCACTTGATTTTCCGCAATATGTTTTAATTTTATCTTTTGAAGAATGTGATTAATATGTTTTTTATATAATTTTATAATATATATATATAATAATATCTATATATATATTAATGAGTACTAACATTTCAATAAACTCCCGTTCAATGAATGGAATTATAACAATCAGCGATGGGGTAGCCACGCTTGAAAATGGTGACTTAAATTGTGATGATATTATCGCAGCAACAGTAGATACAGTTAAATTAATTGTTCGTGGTGAGTTTAGAAGTAATACTAATGGACCATATACCATTCCAACATTAGTATCGTCAGAATATGGTTCATTAATTTCGTATGGTAATACATCAGGAAACGGATCCACTGATTTTACTAATTTTCAATCAGCATATACCAGTACAAAAGGTGGTTTTTATTTTTGGAATAAATCAAGCACTATACCGTTAACAAACTTAGCAATTATTGATAATAGTCAAACTTATTTTAAAAGTCAGTTAATAGGATGTACATGTGAAAATCCTGTAGCGGCGTTATCAGTTGTAAATAGGCAATATGTTCAAAATAATTTTGTAGATAAAGCAAATAATGTTACGGAAAATATAAATGGTTTCAAAACATTTTTAAATAATGTAGAAATTAATAATGCATCCACGCCAACTTTAATATTAAAACAATCCGCAACCCAATATACCAATATAAAACAAAATGGTGGCGAACTTCAAATCCAAAATCTGTCATCATTAGGTGCTGGTGTATCATTTTTATTTTCAGGTATTGCTCAATTATCAGTTTCTCAAGGGTTTATTTCAACTGATATAAATCTTCAATTTCAAACAAAATTAATTAAATGTATTGCTACTCAAACAGCAGCGGCGCATTCAATTTTTGATAATATGATAGTAGGAGGCTCAATTACAATGGGAGGAACCGCATCAACTAATAGTATTCGTGGTAATACAACTTTCCCACAAAATGTTGTAATAGGTGGAACAGCATCAATTGGCGGTAGAATAACTTTAAACTCAAGTTCATATACATTTCCCTTTTCATCTGGTTTGATTCACGGATATTATTATAAAGATGCTGGATTTGGAAATTTTGTTGCAAATGTAACCCCCAAAACAATTCATAATACACCAACTATACCAATAGGTGTATGGCGTATAGATTTTAGTGTAGAAACATATTGTAATATAGCAGGAGGAGCAGGACAGACAATGAATACAGCACAAACATATATATCCACTACACCAAATACAGCTATGACAACGGCAGTACCACATACAGGCGCAAAAGTTTATTCAACAGTTCAAAAAATATATCAACCGAATGAATATGAATTAATGGTATCTTCATTTACATATAACCAAACAACAGCAGGTATTTTATATTTAAATCTTGTTCGTATATATGTTGGTGATTTTACTTTTACGGGTGAAATTGCTTTAACAAGAATTGCATAATTTTAGTAAAATAAATAATTTTAGAATAATCCATAAATATTAATTTCTAAGTTATATTATATGGTTACAAAAAATAAAAATAAGACTAAATCTAAACAAAAACAGAAACAAAAACAAAAACAAAAACAGACTCAAATTGTAAATGTTAATATTCATAAACCATTAAGAAAAACAATATATAAAAGAAAAGAAAAAACAGATAAAACTAATGTATCAAATATCCAACAACTACCGCCACCCCAATATATATATACATCACAAGTAGACAGTTTAATACCACAAAGATTTAATAAACAAGGAGGAAGAGAGGAAGAAGATGATTTAATGAGTAAATTAAAGCAAATAGCAAAACAATATATTGATGATAAGCCAAAGGATATAACTAATGAAAATATAAGAAAAACAAGAACTCAAAAATTTGGTAATAAACCTGATACTAAAATAAATGACGAGGGAAACCCATTTATAACATCATTAATAATTGGAAAACAAAATTTAAAAAAAACAAATGTTATACCTCCAAAATTTGAAAAACCGCCAGAACCACAATTAGTTGAAGAACCAGAAGTAGAACCACAATTATTAGATGTATTTGGTATGCCAGTAATTGAAGAAAATAAACCAAAGAAAAATATAGGTTATTTTATTAACGAACCAAAGAAAAGAGGGGCTCAAACAAGTAGACTGATGAAAACGGTTGAAGAAGACAAGTTATATAAAACAATTTGGTCTTTAAATAATAAAGAAAAAACAAAAGGAATGATAGACAATACTGAAAAAACAAAACGTATTGCAATGATAAAACGATATAATGAATTACGCAATAATAGAAATGAATTTGATAATAAATTTTTAGAATATATATAAATTAATATATAAACTATATATATATACAAACAATGACAGCAAAAAGTTTTTTTAAAAAAGTTGGTAGAGGATTACAACATGCAAGTGGAGATTTTACAAACGCAGTAGGAAAAGGAGCGGGAATGGTAATAGGAACAGCAGCAGGAAAAGCAGCATTAGAAGCAGCCCCACTTTTAATGTTAAAAACAGGTGGAAAAATACCAGGTAAAAGAAATAAGGCGGTTAAAGTGATAGTTCATGGAGGTGAATATGTTCTTCCAGCAAATGCAAAACCAACAAAAATGCAGCGTTTAATTGTTAAAAAAAATAAAATGAAATCAAAAAAATAAATATATAATATAATTTATATATATACAATGTCGGTTGAAAGGTTAAAGATTAAAAATTTGGATCTCATCAATCCTAAAAATTCACTTCTAAAAAATCAAAAGTTTAATGATATTTTACTACTATTAAGACAAAAAATAACAGAGTATCCAGCGACTTATAATTTAAAACTGTGTCAAGAATTTTTATTATATTGTTGTAAAGTTGTTGAGGAAGTTGTTTTTAAAATTGATAAAATCAATAAAAAAGAATTTGTAATAGATTTATTTAAAGCATTATTTAGTTTAAATGACCTAGAATGTAAATTATTAGGTGTATCAATTGATTTTTTACACGCCAATAATTTAATTTCAAAAGTTAAAACATCTAAAAGATTTTTAAGTTTTTTTAAAAAAAAGGTTTCAAGTGTATTATAAATGTAATTACACATTATCAATATGAAACAATAAAAGAAAATACACTAATATATATTATTAGTTCAATTGGTATAAAATGCAAATTGTTAGTTTTAATTATAGCCATAATATAAATATTTTTATAAACCATTATTAAATTAATATATCAGTATAATTTAATAATGGTTTATAAAATTACAAATTATAGTTATAAAAAGGCAGAAGAAAATGATTTAAATATAGTTCCATCTAAGAAAAAGAATAAAAAAATTGATGTTTATAAAAATGGGGAATACATAGCATCTATAGGAGATAAAAGATTTTACGATTATCCGACATACCTGTTAGATGAAAAGTATGGTAAAAAGTATGCTAATGAAAGAAGAAAATTATATTACAAAAGGCATAATGCTAATAGTTCAAAATATAGCGCTGATAACCTTGCTAAATTAATTTTATGGTAGAATAATTTTATAAAAATTTTAATATAAGACAATTATATAGATGGAATTTTTAGTTTATATTGGTGTTAAAAATGGTAGTCATGATGATGCTAAAATGAATCATATTAAATACGATGTAAGCCTTAAAAAATGGTATATTAAATACAATTATGATGACTTCATGAAAGATGAGAACTTAAAACCACCTAAAGGATATAGGGCGTATGGTATACAAATATTGGACAATAATATAGTTGATAGAAAAGAATTTAATAATAAAATATATAATAAATTATTAGAAAGATATGAAAAAAATTAATTTACGCTTAAAGAAATAATTATTATATATAGTAGTATTATATAATGGAAGATAATAAAATAATTGAAGATAAAAATATTAAAAAGGGAGTAAAAGGTTTAACTTTCAATGATTATCATAAAAATTATTATATTGAAAAAATTTCAGGTTGTAAGTCAGAATGTGAATGTGGGTTAATGGTTGATAAATTCAGATTTGCAAGACATAGAAAACAAAAAAAACATATAAAACATTTAAATGAAAAAAATTTAAGTATAGAATTAAATAAAAATTTGGAATAAAAATATTTTAGTATAGATTAATTAAATTTTATTAATTAATTGAAAAGGCTTAAAAAAATAATTATAATATATATTATATATATATATACTATAAGATGAGTAAAATTAACAATCAAGAAATTGAAGAATTAGAAAAAGAGTTTGAAAAGAAGTTAACTGGGCATTTTAGACCTATCAATGAATCTAAATGGGTTCCGTATGAAGAATTTATTAAAAAAATAAAAGTAGAGAAGAAAGACAAAATAATGAAAGCATTTGAAAAAGATTTAATTAAAGAACAGAAAAAAGAACAAAAACAATTAATGAAAGAAATTAAAAAATTGTCAAAAGAATTGGCAATGAGTAAAATGTATAAGAAAATCAAAAAAGCAAATCAAGAGGTTAAATTTACAGAAAAGAATTTAAAGTTAATAAAGAGTAAAAAAGATGTAAACGCATATTATGAAAGTAAGTATTCATTTAAACTAATTGAAAAATCAAATTTCAAAATGAAAACAATGTTAGGAGAAATATTTAATTATGAATCAAATGCTAACATTCAAACTAATATGGAAACAGTAAATATCATTTCATCAACTGTTTATGAAAGTTATTTAAAAGTAATATCCAAATTTAAATATTTATATAAACAAGGTATTAAAGGTATTGTAAAATTAACCTTTATTAATTCAAACCTGAATGATGCTACAAGATTTTCTACAACTATTAGAGATGGTATAATTTCAACTGAATCAATTAAAAAAACTATTGTTGAAAAGGTTATAAATCGTTTCATTGGTGGAGATTCGGATTTTAGTGCAGTGTTTGATTCTGCGACATATTTTATATTTCCATTATCTGTAAAAGGTGGATGTTCAACCTGTTTAAAACTCGTTGAGAAACTAAAATATAAAGATAGAACTATTAAATTAATATCTCCTAAAAGTTCAAATGATAATTGTTTATTTATGTGTTTTGTGTATTTTTTAAATTTAAAAGGTAATACTTTAAGATTTGATGAAATCAGAAAACAATTAAAACTAAAAGAAGGAAAAATAAATTTTAAAGATGTTTCAAAAGTTGCGAAATACTTTGAAGTAGGTTTTGTTTTACTAAATCAAAATCAAGAGATTATTAGTCATTTAAAATTAGAAACTAAACCTAAAATTCATATTATGTTGATGAATGAACACTATTTTATTGTTGAATACATTGATTATAAAAAATGCGAACAATGTGGAAAACAATTATTATTAAATAATGAAACACATGAATGCTCAAATAAAAAGACAACATATTGGAAAAGTAGAATTTGTAAAAAGAGAGAATTTGTTGATATGATTGATTGTACAGATAAAGAAAAAATTTCAAAAGATAGTATGGTATTTTTTGATTTAGAAACATTCCAAGAAACTGTCTCTCATGTTCCATATGCGTGTGGATTCTCATATGGTAATCATAAAAATGTTGATATCTCATATGGTAAAAACTGTATGGATAAATTTTTAGATCACATTTCAAAAGTAGAAAATAAAAATATTTGTGCATATAATGGGTCAGGTTTTGATTTCTATATTTTAATTGATTATTTAAAAGATAAAAATATTCCAATCAAAAATTTAATTTTAAGTAATGGGGCAATCTTAAGTTTTAAATTTGGAGTAGAAGGTAAAGAAAATAAAGTATTTGATTTATACAGATTTATAATATCAACTTTAGATAAAGCATGTGAAGCATATAAAATTGAAAATAAAAAATTAAAATTTGATGTGTTAAAAATTCAATCGTGGGACTTAGCAGAACAATACAGAAATGAAGTAGAACCCTATTTAAAATATGATGTATTGAGTTTGTCAGAATTATTTTTTACTTTTAATGATTCAATTTATGAAAATGATAAAGTAAATATCACAAAATATGTCACCTTATCAAATATGGCTTATTCATTATGGCAGAAAACACTAACTGAATTAGTTGAAATACCAGACACTGATAAATATGAATTTATTAAACGGGGAACATATGGGGCAAGATGTTATCCATCACAAAAAGAATTTAAGTCAAAGTATTATGAAGATATAATAAATAAAAATATGAATTATGACGAATTATTAAAAACTAATCAATATATATTCAATGCAGACGCTACCTCATTATATCCAGCAAGTATGGCAGGATTTGATTTAGTAGATGTTAAATATCCAGTTGGTAAATCAAGATTTTCAGAATATCCTAAAAAAGAATTTGATAAGGGGAAATGTGGATTGTATGAAGTATTTTTTATATGTCCTAAAGATATTGTGACCCCTATTCTTCCAAGAAAATCCATAAGTGGCGGCTTAGAATGGAGTTTATTGGATGGGACTGGAGTTTATACAAATATTGATATTATTAATGCGGTTAGTGTAGGTTATAAAGTAGAATTTATTAATAAATGTTTAGTATGGGATAAAACAGGTAATGTTTTTAAAACTTATGTTGATAAATATTATAAAATGAAAACTGACGCAGATAAAGAAAAAAATTCAGTAAAACGCTCAATAGCAAAATTGATGTTAAATGCGATGTATGGTAAAACATTACAACGAGCGATATATGATACAACAGAGATTATTTGTGATTACAACAAATTATTAAACTTCTTTAAAGATTATGAGATAACCGATATTTCAGTTTTATCTGAATCCAAATTAGTTATATCAGGAACAGCGATTAGAAGAGAAGAGAAAATAACTAAACCTTGTCAATTAGGTGCTTTTGTTTTAGCATATAGTCGTCAAATTATGATGAACTACATGAAAGCAGTAGACCCAACATTAAAAACCCATATATTTACTTACACTGACACAGACTCACTACATATTTTAGGAGAACATAAAAATAAATTAGAAAAATTAGGAATGATTAAAACTAAAAAGGAAGCATCTTTAGGCTATTTATGCTCTGACATTGATAATGAAGGAGTTATTATTTATGAAAATAATTTAGCCCCCAAAACTTACATTTATGAATATATTGATAATCAAAATGAAATATATGATAAAAATAAATCAACTATGAAAGCCAAAGGAATACCTAAATCCGATAAATCATCACCAATCTATATTAATGGTGAATTACAATTTGATGAAAAGGGAGACATTATACACAAAGGATTATTAAGTAGTAATTTATATGAAAACTATGCTAAATGCGACCCCGTTAAATTTTCAGGATTAAGAAAGAAAAACATTAATTTAACTAAAGGAGATGTTGAAAAGGGGGTAAAACTTTTCTCAATTGTAAATAATTCACAGACAAGAACTTTTATGAAATCAGAATGGAAAGGAATGGAATTAGTAGATAATAAATATTATCCAAAAGGATATAAATTTAATTAAAATATTAACATATTATATATGAGTGTTAATAAAGAATTAGAAAAACTATATTATAACCCTAAAACGGGGTTTACATCAGGAACAAAATTATATAAAATGGCTAAGGAATTAAACATAAAGACAACACAAAAAGAAATAAACGAGTTTTTAGAAAAGCAGGCAGTAGTGCAAGTATTCAGAGAACAAAAGAAACCAAAATTATTTTCATCTATTATAGCGGACAATATAAAAGATGAATACCAAATGGATATAATGATTTATGATAGGTATGAATTTCGTAAATATAAATATATACTGGTTATCATTGATATTCATTCAAGATATGTTAAAGCAAGAGCGATGACAAACCGAGAGAATCAAACGATAATCAAAAATATTGACGAGATCTTAAATGAAATGGGAAAACCTAAACTCATATCATGTGATAACGAGTTTGACACGAAAGAATTTACAAAATATTTAATAGAAAATAATATAGGAGTAAACTATTCAGAACCTTTAGAGATTCAAAAAAATTCAATTGTAGAACGATTTAATAAAACTTTGGCGGGTTATATAAAGAAAATCAGAGAAGCATTGAAAATTTATAACTGGGTAGAATATCTCCCCGAATTAGTAGACAACTATAATAATCAATATCACCGAACAATTAGAAATACACCATATGATATATTTTATAATAAAGGTAAAAACAAACAAGATATTTTGATTGTGCCGAGAACATTTCAAGTAAATGATAAAGTAAGATTAAGATTGAAAAAGAAAATATTTGATAAAGGGGACACTTTATATTATAGCCGAGAAATTTATATTATTGTGGAAATCAGTAAAGATAATACAGGAACAAAGAAATATTTATTGTCAAATAATAAATCATATACTGGAAAGAATTTAATTAAAGTAAATGATATCATTATATATGAACCCGAAGAAATCAACAATCAAGAAGAACAAGAATTTAAAGAAACTAAAAAAGCGATTGATTTGGATAAATCTTTAAACAGAGAAGGATTGAAGGTATCTAATATTTTAGAAGGTAAAAGAAATAATAGAATTTAAAAACATTTTTTGAAAATTTAATATATATAATATATTATATATATAATGACTAATCAATGGATAACTCATGTAAAGGAATTTTCAAAAAAATATCATATAGCATATGGGTGTGCTGTATCTAATCCTCAATGTAAAGAAGAATATAAAAGTAAAAAAAAAGTTAATGACATATTAAAAAAGGGACTTCCGAGAGATGATGAACAGAAGAAATCAAAAAGAGATTATGTGCAAGAATATAAAGATTTGGTAAAAAATAGAAATAAATTCACCCATCACGAATTCACGCGAAGAACTCACGCCTTACAGCCATATATTACTAATTGGGAATTTTTCAAGAATAAATTACCTTATAAGTTTTGAGAATTTATAATTTTTATAGAATATTTTATTTTTTTGAAATGCCAAAGATTTTATTGAATTGGTATTTTTAGATTTTTTGAATTTGTGATTCTGACAACAATTTTAAAATTTATTTTCAATTTTAGATTTTTAAAAAAACCATTTTTGATATCTAAAATTTTGTAGAAATAATTGAAAAATTTTCAAAAAAAGAATTAACCCCTACGAATCCGAACCTGTTGAA
>Ga0214919_10006444_pt1 | contig 16143 bp, 16 predicted proteins | sample LL1503_MetaG_FD_177994 | JGI IMG/M metagenome (GOLD analysis project Ga0214919, IMG submission 177994) | Freshwater microbial communities from Lake Lanier, Atlanta, Georgia, United States - LL-1503 | ecosystem: Environmental > Aquatic > Freshwater > Lake | place: USA: Georgia | collected... | reverse complement strand
ATAAAAATATAATAAATATTAATAATAAAATTATTAATATTTATTATAATTTTTATATATCAGTATAATATAAGATATATTAACATCTATCAATATATATAATAAAGTCATTTAACTGTTGCAGCCTCTATAATAAAATATCCATATGGTTTTAATTAATGTATGCTATTTTCAAAAAATGTAACATTAGCATTAAATGTATGTAATCCGTCTTCAATAATAATATCAAAATTATCTTGTAATTCGGGTTCATCCTACATTTTCCTTATAATTTCTGGGGTTGTTTGATCACAATAAAATGTTTTTATTTTATCAGTATTAAACAATATATCAGTATCTATATCAACTCCAAAAATATGAGAATTAGGAAAAATCTCAATCCATCCTTATAGAGATGCTCATGGACGCCCAATAGCACCCATATTTGATGGGATATTTACATTATTAGTTCCTAATCTCAATTCAAATATTCTTAATTGCTGATCACGTAAATCTTTAAATATACTATAATAAAATGTAGTATAGTTATGACAAGAAGTAATATTTATCGCTCATGTGTCTGCCCATAATTTCACATAATGGGGTATTTTTATTTTCATCAAACGAATAGATCATATAATATAATATATATATATATATAATTTTAAATCATTTATACTAAATCTTAATAAAAAAATATTAAATCTCAATTAAAATAAATAATTAATAAAAATAATTATTTAATATTAAGTTTTTCAAGTTTATAAATAATAGTTTTATATATCAAGATACCTTTTTTTATAATTTCTTCAATTATATCGATAATACTTATATTATTAATAGTTTCATATTTTATTTTTATTTCTTTTTTGAACATTGTTTCAAAATGGATACCGGCAGATTTTATATTTGTATTAGTTTGTAATAATAAACTTAGTAATTCTCCGTATGTATAATTTTCATGTTCAAGGGTTATAGTTCCACTTGATAAAAATTCACTATCTGTATCTTTTATTTCTTTTATTTTATTTATTATTAAATATTTTAATTCATTTAATTTTATTTCTATTATCATGCATGCTCTAATAATAATTTCTTTTTCTTCAATTTGTTTTAATGATTCTATATATAATATATATGTAGTTTTATCTATTTCTTCAAAAGCACACACTGCGGTTGACATAAAAGATGTATATTTTAATGGAATATTTAAACTTGAAATTGCCTCACATTTAAATTCTTGTCCTGGTTTTAACTTTATTAATAATAATTCTGATTCATATGGAGAATTTATTATCTCCGTTTTATACATAAATGTAACATTTTTATGATTTGTTGTTACGTTTAATATATCATTTGTTGTATTCTTCACATCAATATTCATAATAAAATTTTTACTTTTCTCTAATCTTTTCTCTTTTAATTTTTCTTCAATTAGATTTATATCTTCTATATGATTATCATATATTGTTATCGTTGTTTCATATTCTAATTCTAAAACTTTATCTAATACTGTTCTATCATTTTCTATTCCAAAAATAGGAATACTACAAAGCCTACCTTTTAAATCATCTTTATTATAAATACTTGTAGAAGTATTACTAATATGTATATCATCTAAATCATATGCATATGTAGGCAATAATTCTAATATTGTTCTTCTTATAGTATTAATAATAGTAAAATTAATATATGTTCCACTAAATTTTAGTTTTAAATAATTATTATACAATTTATCTATTTTTTCATACTCTATAACAGTAATAGCTATATCAATTGACATATTATATTATTATAATATATATATATTTATATTCAATTAAATATTAATTTTATCAATTTTTTAATGACTATTACTTATAGAACTCGATTCATAATAATTATAATTTAAATAATTATCTTCAGAATTTATATCTATTATATTGTCTATAGGAGTATATTTTTCACTTTCTTCATCTATTGTATCCTCTGTTTCTGATAATTCTTTTACTTCTTCCATCTCTTCCATATCTTCTTTTATATCTTTCATATCTCTCTTTTTTTTATTATAATAATCATTATCATTATCAGAAACATCATTATTAGAAACATCATTATCAGAAACATCATTATCAGAAACATCATTATCAGAAACATCATTATCAGAAACATCATTATCAGAAACATCATTTTTATTATTTTTATTTTTATTATTATTTTTATTATTATTTTTATTATTATTATCATCATTATTATCATCATTATTATCATCATTAATATTTAAAAATTCATTATAATTATTATAATCATTATCAAAATTATAATCATTATTATTATTATTTTTATTATTATTATTATTATTATTATTTTTATTAAATTGTTTATCAGAATGTTTATCATGATGTTTATCAGAATGTTTATCATGATGTTTATCAGAATGTTTATCAGAATATTTATCATGATGTTTATCATGATGTTTATCAGAATGTTTATTTTTATCATGATGTTTATCATGATGTTTATCAAATTGTTTATCAGAATGTTTATCAGAATGTTTATCAGAATATTTATTTTTATCATGATGTTTATCATTATGATTGTTAGTGGAGTATAATTTGTAGTCGTTACCGTAAACTTTTTTTTCAATAAATTGAATAATATATAGATAGACAGAGTCATTAAATTTAGAATCAATATTATTTTTTAGATTAAAATATTTATTAATTGTATTTTTTTTTAGTGTTTCTAAATATTGGTTATAGATATTTTCATTATTATTTTTTTTCAGGAAGAAAGATTTAGAAACAGAAATATTTATATGAACATCAATATTATAATTTATTAATTTAATTGGGAAAGATACACCATAAATCAATATTCCTTTGATTGTGTATATTGGCATATTACTTTTAATATGTAGAGCATTTTCTTTCATTACTTCTTCTATTTCATTATTTAATTTTTTATAATTATTATTTTTTAGTTTAATAATTTTAAATAGAAAGGGTTTACTTATGTCATCAATTATTGGAATAATATCTAATTCTGGAGTATGAGATATAGCAATTATAAATTGTTTAAATTTATATAAATATGCTTCATAAATATTATACATAATATATATTATTTAAATAAATTATTTATAATTAAATATATAATATATGAATTTTACATTATATTATAAAAATAATTGTTATGCTTCAATAAATATTCTTAATATAATTAGATCTAATAATTTATTAATTAATTGTTTATTAGTCAATATAGATAATAGTAATATTCCCGACAATATTACAAATATACCAGCGATTATTGTTTCAAATATAAATAATCCATTATATAATGATGATGCTATAAATTGGATTAATAATATAAAATTTTTTAATCAAACAACTAATAATATAAATAAAAATAATGTTATAATGCCAAGTATTATTGATAATAATTTATCATGTAATAAAAAAGAATTATCATCATTATCAGATCGTTATACAACGTTAAATGATGAAATCATAGAAAAAAATTTACTTAATATAAATTAATAATTATATTTATAAATATTATTATATTAGATATTATCATGATGATATCTAATCGCATAATAAAATTTATATTAGATCTTATCATGATGATATTTATATAATAATATTTATTTGCATAATAAATATTATATTAGATCTTCATATGATGATATTTACATGATGATATTTTATTGCTCAATTATTATTATATTAGATCTTTACATGATGATATTTATATAATAATATTTATTCGATCAATTATTATTATATTAGATCTTTGCATGATGATATTTATATAATAATAATATTTATTCTCATAATAAAATTTATATTAGATCTTATCATGATGATATTTATATAATAATATTTTATCGCACAATTATTATATTAGATCTTATCATAATAATATTTTATCGCATAATAAAATTTATATTAGATCTTATCATGATGATATTTATATAATAATATTTATTTGCATAATAAATATTATATTAGATCTTCATATGATGATATTTTATAGCACAAATATTATTATATTAGATCTTCTCATGATGATATTTATATAATAATATTTTATCGCACAAATATTATTATATTAGATCGTCATATGATGAAATTTATATAATAATATTTTATCGCACAATTATTATATTAGATAATAACATGATAAAATATAATCGCACAATTATTATTATATTAGATAATAACATGATAAAATTTATTCGCACAATTATTATTATATTCGATCTTCATATTATGATATTTATATAATAATATTTAATCGATCAAGAATTATTATATTAGATATTCTTATGATGGTATTTATATAATAATATTTATTTATTCAATAATTATTATATTAAATCTTCACATGATGATATAAATATAATAATATTTATTATATTTATATATAAATTTAATAGATCACTAAGTGATGATATTTAAATAATATTATTTAATTAAAATTAAATAATATTATTTTTATTTAATTAATATTATTAGAATAAATAAAAAGAGTAAAATGTATTATATTTTTGTTTAATTCATAAATAATATTAATTAGTATCATTAGAATAAATAGAATTAAAAGCAATTTCTATTATATTTTTATTAGATAGATTATTATTTTCATAAGATAATATTTTTATGAAGTACATATCATTTAGTGATAATGTTCATATTTGTGATACAAAATAATAATATATTTAGGAAGCACATATCATTTAGTGATAATGTTCATATTCGTGATACAAAATAATAATATATTTAGTAATGATATATCATTTAGTGATAATGTTCATATTCGTGATACAAAATAATAATATATTTAGGAAGCACATATCATTTAGTGATAATGTTTATATTTGTGATACAAAATAATAATATATTTAGTAATGATATATCATTTAGTGATAATGTTCATATTCGTTATACAAATTAATAATATTTTTATGAAGCACATATCATTTAGTGATAATGTTTATATTTGTGATACAAATTAATAATATTTTTATGAAGCACATATCATTTAGTGATAATGTTCATATTTGTGATACAAAATAATAATATATTTAGTAATGATATATCATTTAGTGATAATGTTCATATTTGTGATACAAATTAATAATATTTTTATGAAGCACATATCATTTAGTGATAATGTTCATATTTGTGATACAAATTAATAATATTAATCATATTTATTATTATTTTAAGATATTTAAAGTTATAATTAATAATATATTTATAACTAACTATGTTTGAATATTTAATAAGATGTTTCATTACAGAAAAAGAAATAAACATAAGAAATATTAAACAAGATCATGATAGATTAAAAGAACAACAATTATTAGAAAATAAAAAATTAAAAGAACAACAAGATAAATTACGTTATCAAGAACAAGAACGACAACAAAAAATATTTAGAGAACAACAACGATTAATAGAACAAAAAAGAATAGAAGATGAGAAAGAAAGAATACTACGAGAAAATTTAAGAAAGAAAAAACTACAAGAAGATAATAAGTTGTATGATGAACTATCTATGAAAATTGATTTATATATAAGAAATCAAAAAAATTTTAATAGTAAAAATCCATTAAATTATAAATTATGTATTAAATCTATAAATAATTATATAAATCTTGAAAATAATAATGATTTTTCATTAATAGATTTTGTTAACCAACCATTAACAAAATTTTATGATTTTGATACTAAACGAGAAAGATTTATAATTAATAATAATAATAATAATGATGTTAGTTTAAAATATTTAACACCATTTCAAGGAGAAAAAACACATAGAGTATATGGATATTTTAAATGTAGTGCCTGTAATAATAGATGGAAAAGTGCAAGTACATGGACTGATAAATGGCAAAAATGTAAAAAATGTGATACAATGATATATCCATATGATCAACACATTCTTTTAAATGAACATCAAGAAGAAAAAACAACAAAATCTTTAATACCACATGATATGGAAAGATGTCAGAAATGTATTGAACTAAAAAGAATATGTTGTCCAGGAAAGTATTATGCAAATTAAAAATGTAAAATAATTAATTATAATAATTTAGAAATAGATGTATTATTATACATTATATATTATAATTTATAACTTAATTAAATATAATAAATATACAAATATAAACAATTTTAGAAGAAATATAAAGTTTGATGTACTAGAGAAATAAAATAAATAATTTATTCCTACAGAATAATATTATTTATAAAATAAATTATATTATAATAAATTATAATATAATTTATTTAATTACTATTAGAATTATCTTCTACATTATCATCAATTTCAATAACAATTTCTTTTCTCTTTTCATATACTAATTTTATATTATCTAATAATTCAATTTCATTTATTTCAAGTAAATTTAATTCATTACCACAGTATTCAACTTTTTTTTTCAGCTTCTCTTCGACGGCATCCTAAGAGATGCCTAGCATCCAAGATGTTAAATAATAAATATAACAAATAGATAAATATGTTTTACATCTTTATCTATTTGTTATATTTATTATTTAACATCTTAGGGGGAGTAAACGGTTCCATAAATTTATTGAATTTGCAACACCATTTATTCTATAAATTTCACTATAATTTTCATCAGTGATTTTCTTTTTACTTTTTTGGTCTACGTAAAAATTTTGTCCTCTGATAGCATAATATTTATATAATGCTTTATTCTTATTATTTTTCAATAATATAAAATCTTCTAATTTATCTAAATTAGTTGTTTTTGGAACACGATCTTCGACGGCAATATCTAACTTTTTACATGCATAATTAAGTTTTGTATTAGATTCAGTTAATTCTTCTTTAATATCATCAAGATTAATTGTAATATCTTCAATATGCTGTTTCATTTTGCAATCATGTTTTTCAGATTTTTTACTTCGTATTAATAATTCATCTATTTTTTCTTCTAAAGTATCAATTTTATTATCTTTTTCAACTATTTTAGATTTCCCACGTCCTGAAACCTCGAAGAGGTTTCAGCCATTATTAATGTCTCATAGAGACATTAATAATGGATTGAGACGTAGGGCATCCAAAGATGTTAAATATGATTAATATATTATTAAAAGATGTCATGCATCTTTTAATAATATATTAATCATATTTAACATCTTTGGGGTAATTTAATTATATATTTTTTATTTAATTCTATTTGATAATCATTAAAATATTTTATACACTCTTCTAATAATAAATAATATTTTTTTGTTTTTAAAGATCTCATTAAACATATTTTAAATGCTATTAGATGTAAATAATAAATATTTTTTATAGAAGTGCACCTTGTGGTCTGAGCTCCGCAACGTTGCGGATCTCAAAATCTTCATTTTCTTTAAATTCATTTTGATCAAGTATGCGTTTAATATCAGTTGATCTGTTGCAACCTTTTTTTAAAGTTAAAATACCATATTTATCTAACATATTATGATGAATACAACATTCATCTTTACTAACTAATTCAATAAATTCATCAATAAATGATATATCAATATTATATTTTCCCCGTCCTGAAACCTCGAAGAGGTTTCAGCCATAATTAATGTCTCTATGATACATTAATAATGGATTGAGACGTAGGGCATCTTTGGGGTAATTTATTAATTTCTTTAACAAAATCAATAATATTTACATTTATTTGATTTTCTATCAAATAATTAATATATTCTTGAATTGTTGTATATAAAACCATTATTTAATATTTTAGTAATATTGTGTAAAAAAAAATATTATTAATTTTTTATAATATTTATCTTTTTCAACTATTTTACATTTCAAACGCCGATTATTTAATAATATAAATATTAATAAATATTATATTTTATAATGACAACTAAAACAGCTTCACTTAAATTAACAAATAAATTTATTAAAGGATTAGAAAATCATCAAAATAATAATTATTATATTAAATTTTGTAATAATATTTATAAAATAAATTGAATAATATTCAATTTATTAATAATTTAGTATTGTTAATACCATTTCAATAAAACAATCGAATACTATATCATTAATTAATAAATTATAATGTCATCATCATTTATAAAAATCACTGATCAACTTAACATTATTGATATTCCAACTATTAAAAATAATATTCCTGTTATATCATGTATAGGAACTTCGCGAGACGGTAAATCAACATTATTAAATATTTATTGTGAATGGTTGCTTTCTAAATATAATATAAAAAATAAACCAAAAATGCCATTTTTATCAGAACAATCTGATGATGCTATTACTAATGGTATTGACTTCTACAAAATTGAAAATAAATGTTTATTATTAGATTGTCAAGGAATGCAATTAGAAAATGCCAAATATGATCATTATTTAGCATTAATCACTTATTTAATTTCTAATGTTATAATCTTAACAGTAAGACAAAGATTAGATTTACAGGTTCTTAATAATTTATTAGGTATATTTAGTTTTCTATCAGAAATTCCAGAAGAATTTAGAAGAACTGATAAACCTAAATTAATTATTAGGATCAAAGATTTTCAAAATATAAAAGCATTAAAAGAAAATAGTAATTATTTAGATGAATTAATTAATAAATGGCTAGAAAAAACAGATGATCAATATGATCAAATAAAAGAAGCATTTAAAATAACTTTTGATATATTTCCAATAGTAACATTAACTCCAAAATATGATAATGAAGATAATGAATTTGATATTTATAGTGAAACATTTAATTTTGAGAATCCATCATTTAAAAATGCATGTGATAAAATATTTGAGTTAAGTCAAAATTGCAATATTAGTTATTTATTAAATGATAATAAAAAATTTAAAAATTTAATAAATAAATTGAAAGAAAATAAAGAAATAGATTTTAGAAAATTAGATTTATATCATAATATTACTAATGTTGAATTATTGAAATATTTAAATTCTCATATAAATATAGAACCATTTATAGATAAAACTATAATTAATGAAGCAAATGGTTGTAGCACATATTATAATGCATATAATAAAAGATTAAAATTATTAAATGAATTAAAAAATTATACATATAATGTAAAATTTAAAAATGTTCCGTTAAATATAAAAGATGAAATCTTTAAAGAAACATTTGATAATTTATATAAAATAATGGATGAATGTAAAGAAAAAAATGAAAAAATAGCTGAAGAATTAGTTGAATCTAATTTAATAAAATATAGAGATGTAATTAAAGAACCTATAGAAAATAATAATTTGAAACAATATAATATTGAATTAAATAATATGTATAAATATTTTAATATATTAGATGATATTGTAAATATTAAATATACAAATTTATTAAAATTAGAATTTTCTGAAGTACAAAAATTATTAAGTAAAGCAAATGAATTAAATGCCCAACAAATAAAATTAATTAATAATTTAATAGATAAATATGATGTATCAAATCAATATATTAATAAATTAAATGAATATATTGATAATATTAAAGATAATTATTCTGGATTAAATGATATTAATAATATTAAATATTTTATAGAAGAAAATATAGAAAAAGATATTCAAATAATTATAACTTTAAATAATAAAAAACATTATGTATATACTCAAATAAATAATGATCAAGGAACAATGCCAAATATTTATTCAATAAAAGATGATAAAATATTAGAATTTAAATATGATATTATAATAGATAAAAAATTTCCACTTATAATAAAAAAAAAAATTCTTTCCACATTTAATAAAATAGGAATTTTAAATAGTACTGTAAATTCAAAAGAATTTCAATATATTCAATTTTTAAGTTATAAATTTGGTAGTTTAGAACCATATATAATGACTACAGAATTTTATAATTATGTTTTTTTAAAAAATTTTTTACCAATTATATCAAGTAAAATATTTGATGACATAGATACTAATATTAATATATGTTATAAAAATGAAAAAATAAATAATGTATATATCATTCATTATAATATTATTGAATTAATACAAAATAATTTAAATAATAATGAAAGAATTTTAAGAATTTTAGAAGATAAGTTTTTATTATTATTATTTAAATTTATTCTGCAACATAAAAATAATAGTGATAATATTATTAATGAAATAGATACTGATACTGAAGATAATGAAGCAATTGTAGAATCTTCAGAATCTTCAGATTCTGAAGATTAAAAATTAATTTATAGATAAAAAAATTGATTTTTTTATTAAATAAGTATTATTTAATATTTTAATTACATTTTAATCATGACTACATTAAAATATTAAATCATTGCCGAAATATAAAAATGAATTATTTGACATAATATCTCATCAAATATTAAATGATTTAATGAGTAAAAAATCAGTAGATGATTATTATATTGTAATACATTATAATAATCATACTCCATTTACAAAATTGAGAGAATTAGATGAGACAGCATTATTGGTTATATTATATAATAGTAATAATTTCATTGATAATAATTTTAATAAGTTTTTATTAAAAATAATAGATAAAATAAATGATAAAATATTTATTTGCAAAAGAAATATTAAATAATATCGATATATTAAAATTTATAAAAGAGATATTTAATAGATATTCATTTATACTTAATAAAATTGATCTAAATGAAAAAAATAATATAACATTAATAAATAATATTAATGATTTATTAGATTTAGTTAATTATCATAATTTTGATATTAATAAATTATTATACATTATATTATTTTACTGGTATTATGAAAATAAATCTAAAAGATTACCTAGAATTATTGGATCTTGTTTTTATGGAGGTCAGACCACTTATATTGAACCAATATATTTATTATATAATTATTTTTTCACATATACAAATTATACTGATATAACTATTAATGAAATAAATATAAATTATTTAAAATTAGTTAATAAATGTAGTAATTTAGAATCTATTGTAAAAGAATTAGTTGATGAAAATAATAAATTAGTTGATAAAAATAATAAATTAGAATCCATTATTAATGAATTAGTTGATAAAAATAATAAATTAGAATCTATTGTAAATGAATTAGTTGATAAAAATAATAAATTAGATTCTATTGTAAAAGAATTAGTTGATAAAAATAATAATGTAGAAGAATTGCGAAATGAAATAAATGTTTATAAAATAATAGTAAATAATTTAATAACAACTAATAAATAATTTATTCTCACAGAAAAATATTATTTATAAAAAAATTATATTATAATTTATTATAATATAATTTTTTTAATCACTATTAGAATTATCTTCTATACTATCATCATTTTCAATAATAATTTCTTTTCTTTTTTCATATACTAATTTTATATTATTTAATAATTCAATTTCATTTATTTCAAGTAAATTTAATTCATTACCACAGTATTCAACTTTTTTTTTCAGCTTCTCTTTCAAACGGTTCCATAAATTTATTGAATTTGCAACACCATTTATTCTATAAATTTCACTATAATTTTCATCAGTAATTTTCTTTTTACTTTTTCTGTCTACGTAGAAATTTTTGCCCCTGATAGCATAATATTTATATAATGCTTTATTCTTGTTATTTTTCAATAATATAAAATCTTCTAATTTATCTAAATTAGTTGTTTTTGGAACACGATCTTCTACGGCAACATCTAACTTTTTACATACATGATTAAGTTTTGTATTAGATTCAGTTAATTCTTCTTTAATATCATCAAGATTAATTGTTATATCTTCAATGTGCTGTTTAATTTTGCGATCATGTTTTTCAGATTTTTTACTTCTTTTTAATAATTCATCTATTTTTTCTTCTAAAGTATCAATTTTATTATCTTTTTCAACTATTTTAGATTTTAATTTAATTATATATTTTTCTTTTAATTGATTTTGATAATCATTAAAATATTTTATACACTCTTCTAATAATAAATAATATTTTGCATATTTTTTTGTTTTTAAAGATCTCATTAAACATATTTTAAATGCTCTTTGATGTAAATAATAAACATTTTTTATAGAAGTACCACCTTGTGGTCTGAGCTCAGAAACCTTTCTTAGTTCAAAATCATTATTTTCTTCAAAATTATTTTGAAGAAAATTTTTTTTATATCACCTGTGCCACCTTTTAAATTTGATATATTATATTTTTCTAACATATTATGATGAATACAACATTCATCTTTACTAACTAATTCAATAAATTCATCAATAAATGATATATCAATATTATATTTTAATTTATTAATTTCTTTAACAAAATCAATAATATTTACATTTATTTGATTTTCTATTAAATAATTAATATATTCTTGAATTGTTGTGTATAAAACCATTACTTAATATTTTATTGATATTGTGTAATTAAATATATTATCAATTTTTTATGATCTTTTCAAGAAAATTTTTACATAAAAATTTTACTAATATAATAATTATTTAACATAATATTTGTATAAAGATTTATAAAATAAATAGAATAATATTCAATTTATTAATAATTTATTTATAATAATACCATACTTATAGACACAAAAAGTTTGAATAATATTTAATTTATTATTCATAATGACTTGTATAATAATTAATGATATAAATGATATTAGTGATTTACCAGAATATTCAGGTAATATATTAAATGAATTAATAGATTCATTTAATGAGATTGAATATAATAATTCTGTGAGTAATTTTGGTGAGCCAGAATTATATAATTTTTATATAGCTGTAACAAAATCTGAAATATTTATTAATAATGAATTTAATAATTTTTTAATAAATACTATTAAATTTATAAAAAATAAATATTTATTAACTGAATTATTATTAACATATGATAATAATTCAATTACAAAAATAATATTACATGGAATAACATAATTTTATTATAAATTAAAAGTACATCCTATAAAATTAAAAATATTAGTATCTACACTAAATTTATTAGATTTAATTAATTATAATAATTTAGAAATAGATGTATTATTATATATTGCATTATTTATATATTACTTAAAAAAAAATAATACATATTTAGAATATTTAATACATTTTCTAAATAACTTTAATATTGATTTTGAAGAAAATTATGTATCAGTAGAACGAATTCAGCGTTTTAATGATTCATATATAAATCCATTATATATTATAATTTATAATTTAATTAAATATGATAAATATACAAATATAAATAATAATTTAAAAGAATTAGTTGATAAAAATAATAAGTTAGAAACAATTGTAGAAGAATTAAGAAATGAAATAAATGTCTATAAAACAATAGTAAATAATTTAATAACAACTAATTCAAAATAAATATTTTTTTATTAAATAAAATAATTTATTCAATTTTATATATTATTAAATCATTATATATATTTTTTAACAATGTAGGAGTATATGGTATATACTTATTTTTATCATTTGTTTTATAATAATGTATATATTTAGAAGAAAATTTTGATAATTCTTTATTTAATATCATCTTATATAATAATATAAATTCAAGTATTGTTAATACTTTATTTTTTCGTTTTAATGCTTTTTCATTATTATTAAAAAATATAAATAATTTATCTATATTTTTATAAAATTCTATTTCGCAATTATTATCTTTTATTTTATCATATTTTTTTACAAATTTTTCTATTTCAGGTATAGTTAATGTAATAAAATCATTTTTGTATTGCATCATTAATGCTCTTAAAATATAATTTAGATGATTATCTCTGTATGTTTTAATATTATATTTTTTGAAAATACTTTTATATTTATCTATTTTTTCAATAATTTCGCAAATTATTTCTGGATTATAACTTTTCATTATTTCTATTTTTGTCATCGGCTCGCCTTTTTGAACTCTTCTAAATATTTCAAGTTCAACATCATAATCTAATTCTTGATACAAACATACTTGAAATTGTCTATTAAAAAATGATTCTTTTGATTGTTCATCAAAATCATTAAAATATATTTCTTTATCATTTATAGAATAAAATATTTTATTATTTAAGAAGTGTAAAATAGAGGTTATACGTTGTTTTCCATCAATACAATTATAAGAACCATTAGTTAAATTTAATATAATAGGTGGACAGTAATAACCATGAATAATACTTTCAATTAAAGACATCATTTTATCATTATTCCATACAACATCTCTTTGATAATCAGGATCTAAAATTAATTTATTATTATCAAATAATTCTTTTATTCTATAAAAAGTATAAGATGTTTGTTGCTGATTATATTTATATTCACTACTAATATTTATATTTACTTTTTCAGTCATTAAAATTATAATTAAAGAATGGTTAATTTATAAAAAATAGAATTTTCAATTTTTATATATATTTTATGAATAATTTTATATCAAAAAAATATAATTATCAATTTTTATAAATGATTATACATAATTGATATAATATTTATATTTTTTATGTAGTAATTATAATAAACTATATTATATTTAACATATTAAGAAATAGAATTAAATCTAATTATATTTTAATGATAAAAAAATAATTGAATAATATTTAATTTATTATTAATAAATTATTAACAATACCATATCTATAAGAAAGTTTGAATAATATTTGATATATTATCAATGACGTTCTTTCTCAAAAGTAATATTAAAGATATAACAGATTTACCAACATGTGGAATTAAAAGTGTATCAATTGATACTAATAATGGTAATATTCCTATTACTATTAATTCTATTGACTTAAAAATTTCACCATTCCATAATTTAATATCAGATATTATAAAAATATGTGATAAAAAATTATTAATTATTAGTATTCTAAAATTTAATGATCAAGTTATTAATAATGAAATTATAACAATATTAAATGATTACAAATTACCTGTTTATAGTCATTACACATGTACAGATCATTTTAATAATTTTAATATGCATATGTGTAAAATAATACATTTTAAACAAATAACAAATATTTTACATTTAGTTATTTATAATAATTTAGATATTGATATATTATTATATACATTATTATTTTTATATTATATAAAAATAAATGTAAATTTAGGCTCATGTAATGATTATAATAAGAATTGTCCAGATAGATCAATTCTTATTCAAAAAATAATAAACTTTGATAAATATAAATTTAATATAATAAATACTGAAAATAATTATTATGATATATTTTTACAAAATCAAAATACAGATATATCAATACATAATAATTCAGAAATAGAAAATTTAAAGTCTCAAATATCATCATTAAAAGATGAAGTTAAAATATATAAAAATATTGTAAATAAATTAATTGAAGAAATGAATAAAATAAATGAACAAAATAATTTATTAGAAGAATTGAAAAAATTAATAAAATAATTATTTTAATTAAAATCAATAATATAAAATTATATTTTTGATTTTAATTAAAATAATTATATATTTATATGCATTTTGTATTGTGATACAAAATAATAAAATGTTAATTTTTATTTTCTTTTTTATGACAATTATTACATTTAAAAGAAATATTAGTATATTTATGTTCTCTTAAAAAAGCAAAAATAATATTTTTGAATAATGTAGGTTTAGTAATATCTGAATATTCTTTTTCCTTCAAAGTGTATATCAAAGATATACACTTCAAGGTATCCGTAGAGTCATAGACTCTACGGGACTAATGCTTTTTTTATTAATTTTGGTTTTTCATTACCAATATAATGACATCTATCTGTTGATGGATTACCACAATCTAAACATGGATGATTTTTTAAATATGATTTAGTAAATGTATCTTTAATCAAATTAGTGAAAACATTATTACTAAAATCTTTAATAAAATCTTCATGACAGGTATTTACAATATAAGTATTCCATTTATTTTTATTTTGATAATCGTTAATTTTTTTATCAATAAATTCTGAATGTATATTTAATTAAATATTATAAAATGAAAATGAATTATCTAATAATTGAATTATTTTTTTAATTACTTTACCATTATTATTTTTTATTATAATAATATTTATAACTATTGTAGAATCATTTAATAATTCTACTAAAAGATATGTTATCCAATTATTAATATCATAATCTTTATTTATATCTAATTGACGACTTAATTCTGCTTGTGTTATATTATTTGTAATTTTTAATATTTTAATAATTTCCTCAAAGATTATTAAT
>Ga0214919_10006443_pt1 | contig 16147 bp, 14 predicted proteins | sample LL1503_MetaG_FD_177994 | JGI IMG/M metagenome (GOLD analysis project Ga0214919, IMG submission 177994) | Freshwater microbial communities from Lake Lanier, Atlanta, Georgia, United States - LL-1503 | ecosystem: Environmental > Aquatic > Freshwater > Lake | place: USA: Georgia | collected... | reverse complement strand
AAAAATTTGTTTCTTTTATTTTATCTAAAATTGGTTTTATACTCAATATTATATTTTTATTCTTTGCTGCAATTATTACACCAATAGTGCCGGTAACATTTAATTTAAATTGCTTTGCAAAAGTTCTACCTTTTAAATCATCCATAATAATAGTACTATCTGGCATTGTTAATGCTAATAGAATTGCGCTTGCCTCACCCCTGTCTATTTTTGATTCAAAAAGTAATTTTATATTATTTCTCTCGATTGGGTAAACAGTAACCCAATCTGGCAATTCACTACCAAACTCATTTGCAATTTCGTTAGTAACAAAAACTTTAGAATAAAGAAGCCTAAGTAGATTAAGTTCGTTAATTTTAGTAAGAATAATTAGACAGCTGGTGTCAACAATAATATTTTTATGCATTACTTACATCTGATGCTAAATCAGATGCAGGGTAATTAAAAATGGGAATATTATATTTTCCTAATAGTTCAATAAAGGAACTTTTAGAACATCCGATCATTTCGGCAGCTTGACCAAGTGATAGTTTCCCAATTTCGTATAATCTAGTAGCAACGATAACGGTTAGTTCGTTGTTATTGATTTCTACATTATCAGGAATGTTCAAGTTCATTGTCTTCATAATTCGAATTTAGAGAAAATAATACCATTTAAATCGCCCTACAACTAATTTAATGTTATTCAACGAATTAAACATAAATAGACATATGCTATCCATGTATTAACCAGTGGCTTTTGGGGTACAAATGAATTGAAATAGACGCAAACGCTTAAAAATTCGCCAATTCTGGCGGGTAATCGGGGAAAAACACCACAAAAACCTAAAATTCAGGACTCAAATTCAGTCCCAAAATTGAAGCCAAGTCCAGGCAACCTATTAGCCCCCATTAAATTGCTATAAATCATATAGTTTCCTTACTTTTAAGGGAGCGCAGACAGCCCCCGATGCCGCTCAAAAAGCCATTAATTAATCTTCAATTTTAGGTGGTTATTAATAATTAGAATATTTTTGTTTTATACTGATAAACCTTTGTCTTTTAGTCATTTGCATGTCAAAAATGTGACTAAGAAAGGCGAAGCATTATAAAAAAACGTAATATCAAAATTCAATTAACGAATTCCCATTCTAATATAATTCAATTATGCAGCATCTAACATTCAAAAGAAAAGCGCAATTATTTACCATTTTAACTGCTATTACGCTAACAATGGGTTGTGTAAAATCGGGATATAATGAGGCGGTGGTGTATAATAACAATTTTAAAACCGGTGTAACTGATAAACTAACTGGCGCTATCTTATACAAAAACAATGGCGAATACTTAATAGGTCGATATAACAAAGGAGGTTTTACGATTGATCTAGAAAATTTGCCAACACACCAAGCCATCGAAATTATTGCTGAACCTAGGTTTCATGATAGTTGGGATGGCAACAATAACTATGGCGGGATAGATGGCCCAGATATTTGGAATATCAATATGGATGGAACCACGGTTTTAAATGCTACATTTTCAAATACACCTTGTAACGCAATTTATTGTTTGTACCAATCCTATCCGGCAGAATATGGGATGATAAATAATCCTCCAAAAACTGGCGCTTATCTGGATATTGCAGGCATTTGTCATATGACAGATGTATTTAAAACTTCTGTGTATAAAATAAATAAAACAATAAAGCACAGTGCCTCAAAAGTGCGTATCAATTTTAGAGATTTATTGGTTCAAAAAAATGTTGCTGATCAAATGTGTGATGAATCATGGTCAATGGGAAGTTTAATCATTAAAGTAATTAATACACCCGAATAATATCCGATTAAGAAGATCAAACAATAGTATCAGCAAAATAAAAAATACAATTGTAATTGTATAAAAATAAATGAAGTTACACTTTCCCACTATTAATCAATTTGTATCGTTACTAATATTCAGTATTACCAATGCTGTATTTCAGTTAATGGTTATACCTATATTGGTACATCATATTAATGCAGAAAAACTAGGGGTATATTTTTTAGCATTGTCCTTTGGTTCACTCATAGCAATATTTGTTAACTATGGCACCATGCAAACAAGCATGGTTGAAATAAAAAAGGCAATCACAATAGAAGATAAAAAAAGGGTAATAGCTAATACCATGGCTATGCGATTCATACCCTTGCTAATTGCTATTGTTATTGTATCTACCTTACCCATCTTTATTAAAAATGGGGTGTATTATTTTATGATACTCCCAATGATACTAGCAGAGTTTATTAATCCGCAATTTTATTTAATAGCGACTTATAATATCAATAAGTATACTTTCATCAACTTATTTTTTAGATTGATTTTACTGCTATTGATTTATATAATGCGAGATAGTGCGTATATTATTCAAATCAGTTTATTAGGAACTGGAATAGTCATGTTATTACTCAATGCATTTTATTTGAAAAGTATATTTTTCCAAGAAGGCTTATCCGAATATTACCCCAGCACTGACAAGTTACTCGAGTTATTAAAAACAAACAGTTTGGTATTGGGTAATGGATTAACAGTGCATTTACAACAGTCTTTATTTTTATTCGCAATACCTTCCTTTGTAACTCCATTGTATTTATCTGCTTATGGCTTTGTAGATAAGTTAATTTCAAGTTTTAGGATGTTGGTGAATGCCTATGGATCGGCCGTGATGCCCCATGCTGCAGGCACGCATCAATTGGGATTTAAAGAATGGAAGCGATTAAAAAAACAACAAAATATTTTGTTATCCATTTTTTGTTTGTTTAGTGGCAGTATTATGTTTTTTTTCCCGGAACAATTGTTAACCATACTACTTATGGGGAAGCATGATAATAACTTGGCATTTTTTATGCAAGTGCAACAGCTAATACAATATATCAGTATTGTTCCAATGTTGATTGCCTTAAACGTATTAAACGTGACAGAAATATTTTTAGAAAAAAAATATACCTCTTATTTTGGCGCAGGCGTATTTATTTTATTTATATCCATATTAAGTATTGACGCGTTTCAGTTGGGTGTAGATGCAAAGTATGTAGGATTTTATCCAATGTTAATTGAAGCAGTTGCATTGGCCACATCATTTTTTATTGTACAACGAATTAGGTTTGCAAAAAATTAAGTTACTTTTTTTATTTTTTATCTTCCCATTTGTTGTAAAAGCACAAACGGATTTTAAGCAGGATAATTATATTCTCACTAAAAATTTATGGGGGGATAGTTCAAAATTTGAAACAGTTAAGCTATATAAAAAAGATAGTGTCCAAGTAAGATGGGTTCCCTTCTTAAATAAATTGCAATATGTACAAGCGCATCCCTATAATTGGAATGATGGCGCGATGGTTCCAGCAAAAGGGTGGCAACAATTTATTCGTGCAGGGGTAAATGCACAATGGAAGTTTGTTGAATTACAAATAGCTCCTGAAATGGGAATGGCGCAAAATCAATTATTTGATGGCTTGCCCTTAGATGCAGATGAAGTATTGTGGCGAGATTATTATCGTTTTTATAACTTTATTGAGTTGCCAGAACGCATGGGGGATAATCCTTATAAAAAAATGTCTTGGGGGCAATCTTATTTAAAATTGCATTATAAAAATTGGCAGGTGGGGGTATCTAATGAAAATAAATGGTGGGGACCAGCACAGCGCAATGCATTATTGCTTTCAAATACCGCGGCAGGATTTCCGCACATAACTTTAGGGACCAGCAAACCGGTCAATTCAAAAATTGGAAATTTTAATATTGAACTTATAACTGGTAAGCTCACCAATGGTGGATGGTTGCCGCCTAGTATTTTTATGCCATTACGCGGCAATCAATTATTTTTTCCAAAAGAAAATAATACTAGAATAATTAATGGTATAAATATTAGCTATCAACCCAAATGGTTTTCAAACTTAAATATTGGTTTTGAACAAACCCATGTTCAGTATCAAAAAGATATGACCAAGTGGACGGATTATATACCGGTCAAAAATATTTTACATAATATCCCTGATGATGGAATTATAAAACCCATTATACTAACGGCATTGTATTTTAACTATACCATGCCGGAGGCTAACACCACAATATATGGTGAAGTGGGTTGGAATTTACAAAGAACAAGTTTGAGAAATTGGGTATTACAACCTGATAAAGGATACGCAAGTACCTGGGGAATTAAAAAAATATTCACCACTACCAAAAAACATTATTGGGAACTATTAGGTGAACTAACGCAAGTCCAATTGTTAACACGCGCCGAACAATTTAGTACAGATATTCCGACCAGCTGGTATTTGGGATCGCATGTAAGGCAAGGCTATACGCATGATGGACAATTGTTAGGCGCTGGCGTAGGTCCTGGCGGCTCCTCGCAAACTATTGAATTTAATTGGCGAAAAAATAATAATCGAATAGGTATTACAGGGGAAAGACGCGTGCACAACAATGACTATTATCAATTTGCCTATACAGCATCGGGCCAGTTTAAACAATACTATGTTGATTTTATCACTACCCTCAAAGTTGATTGGCGTATAAAAAAATATACAATCGGCCCAAGGGTAAGTTATATGCAAACTAATAATTACCAATGGGAGTGGTTCCCTACTAAAAAAACGGGATGGATTCCTGGCCGAGATATACAACAGGTAATGTTACAGTTCAACTTGCAGTACGATTTATGATGAGCACTAATTTTTATCAACAAGCGTATGTCTAAAAAGTTAGCCATCATATTAGTGAATTGGAATAGTTATGAGTTAACCAATGATACCTTACAATCACTATATCAAACTTCGTATCAGGACTTTGATATTATTTGTGTTGATAACGCTTCAACCGATCAATCCTTAAATCAATTAAGGACAAATCATAACAATATTATTATTTTAACCTGTGATCAAAATACAGGTTTCACTGGAGGGAATAATAAAGGGATGCAATATGCGATACAACAAGGATATACTTACACGCTATTGCTGAATAACGATGTAGCGGTTGAAAGTGATTTTTTAGAACCATTAGTGCAAGCTTTGGATGCCAATGAAAATATGGGTGCTGTACAACCATTAATATATTTTCACCACGACAGAACATTAATTTGGAATGCGGGCACCAAATTTAATCAATGGCTGGGTATCACAAAAACCATTGGATATAATAAAAAAGATGCGCAACATACTTATCGAAATCAAAACCAGGGCTTTGCAAGTAAAATAGATTGGATTACCGGATGTGCTTTTATGGTGAGAACAGAAGTGTTAAAAAAAGTGGGATTATTATATGATCCATTTTTTATTTATTATGAGGATGTGGATTTGTCGTTTCGAATAAAAAATGCAGGCTATGATTTGGGCTATGTGCCAGCATCCGTTATTTATCATATAGCCGGGATGTCACATAAATCAACCAATAAAACTGCCGAAGGCTATGTTAGCCCTAAAGTACATTACTTAAATGCGCGTAATCATATTTGGTTGTTAAAAAAATATACGAACCTATTGCATGCGCCTACAGTGATAGTATACCAAAGTTTATATTACTTAAGTGTCACAGCTTATTTTATACTCCGAGGCAGATGGCAAAAAATAAAAGCATTGTATAAAGGAATTGGCGAGGGTTTAAAATTTGGAATACAATCGTAATAAATTCAATAAGAAAATTAAAATATTAAATTAAAACATTTGAAAAAAATTATCATCACAGGCGTAGCGGGTTTATTAGGTTCCCGCATGGCAGAATGGATCTTGGAAAATCATCCAGAGACACAAATTATTGGTATCGATGATTTATCTGGAGGCTATCAGGAACATGTACCCAAGGGGGTTGTATTTCATCAATTGGATATAAGCAAGGATAATATTGATGAATTATTTAAAGAGGTATCCATCGTTTATCATTTTGCAGCCTATGCCGCTGAAGGATTAAGCCCGTTTATTCGAAAATTTAATTACAAATGCAACTTGGTGGCTACTGCGAATGTAGTAAATGCTTGTATTACACATAATGTACAAAGGCTGGTATTCACGTCAAGTATGGCAGTGTATGGCATAGGAACACCTCCGTTTAAGGAAACAGATAAGCCAGCACCCATTGACCCATATGGTGTAGCTAAATATGCTTGTGAAATGGATATTCAAATTGCAGGCGAACAACATGGCTTGGATTGGTGCATTATACGACCACATAATGTATATGGCCGCAATCAAAATATTTGGGATCGCTACCGAAATGTATTAGGTATTTGGATGTATCAATATATCAACGGGTTACCATTTACCATATTTGGTGATGGGTCACAACAACGTGCATTTTCAAGTATTGATGATTGCCTATTGCCATTGTGGAAGGCGGGGAATGACGCGAGGGCTTCCAAACAAATTATCAATATTGGCAGTTGGAAATATTATTCTATCAAGGAAGCGGCTGATGTTTTAAAACAAGTAATTGGTTCTGGTGAAATAAAACATGAACAAGCACGTCACGAAGTTAAAGATGCCTTGCCAGCACATGAATTAAGTGTGCAATTGTTGGATTATAAAGATACCACCAGTTTAGAAGCTGGATTAACAGATATGTGGCAGTGGGCACAACAACAACCTAAGCGAGAACAAAAATCATGGGAAACCTATGAGTTGGAAAAAGGCTTGTATGGCTTTTGGAAAAACAAATAAGGAATACAAACTGTGGTAAGGAATATTATATTGAAATATAAGTGAAGCAAAGAAAAAAAGAAATAGGTAAAATTTATATAAAGGCACAGGCCATTGTTTTTGCAATTGTTATTTGCGCAAGCATTTTAACTTTTCAAAATGCAAAAGCACAAACCATCAGCATGGATCAATTACCAATTGAGGATGCGTTAAGGCGTTTGCAATTGATGGGGAAAATTGAATCCGATATTTCATTTATGTCAAGACCATTGCAGCCTACTAAAATTGGTGCATGGGATAGCGCTTTGAAATGGTTGGATCCGGTGTATTTTAAAAAGGGACTACACCCCATTGGTAAAAAGTTTTTAGGAAATACATTTTACGCAACTATATTACCATTACAAGTAACTGGTCAATATGTAACAGAACATCCGTTTCAGGAATTGGATGGACCCATGGTTGCAAGTAGCGGAAGGCAAACATATATTAGCGGCGGCGTATATTTAAAACTAGGGCCACTAACCATACAGTACCAACCGCAATTTGTGTGGGCCGAAAATAAAAACTATCGTGGCACGATACAAACACCCAATTATAATTTTCCCGACAGCTATAGTTATGATCATTTAAAAAACAATTTAGTTTTTAATGAAATTTTTGATGCACCTTTTTTGAGAAATAATTTATTGAGTAATTCAAGTATACGCTTAAATGCGGGCCCGGTAAGTGTGGGGGTGAGTTCAGAAAACTTAACCTGGGGACCTTCTATAATGAATCCATTAATTATGAGTTCGCACCCCGGAGGCTTTATGCATTTAAGCTTTAATAGTCGCCGACCATGGCGCACTAAAATTGGAAGTTTTGAATGGCAATGGGTTGCAGCGTATTTGGAGGAAATAAATCCAGCGTATCGAGGATTGGCCGAAAATTATTTGGGATATGGACCAGGGCAAACTAAGGATGAAAAAAGATATTTTAATGGCGCAATGCTTACTTACCAACCCAAATGGATTAAGGGTTTAAGTATGGGTTTAACTAGAATTGTGCAAGAACCAGAATTATTATTATTAGATTATAGCGGTGCTTCTCCAAGTACAACAATTCCTGAATGGAATTTAATTTTTAAAAATGCTTCAAGAGCAAATGATGTAAAACAATTTAGTAATTGGTTGACAGGTTCCGTTGAAGATAATACGGATCAATACGCTGGTGCATTCTTAAGATGGGTTTGGGAACCTTCGCATGCTGAATTTTATACTGAATGGTCTCGTAATGATGCATTTTATAATTTGCGCGATTTTATACAGAATCCCGAACATTCTAGGGCCTATACTTATGGGTTTCGAAAATTGTTTAATTACAATGAACAACATCCTTTAAAGTATTGGCAATTCATGAGTGAGTATACCCGTATACAACAAGCATCTAGTTTCCCAGTAAGAAGTGCAGGAACTTGGTATGTGCATGGTGGATACAGACCTTTTGGATATAACAATTTGGGCCAAAATTTAGGGGCACCTATTGGATCAGGTGGAAATTATTTTATGATGCGTGTTAGTAAATTTGAAGGTATGAAGCAGTTGGGTATCCAATTGGAAAGCACCACTAAAAATGCCGATGATTATGAGGGCAGCGGATTGGCCTTTCAAAATGCAAGTAAAACCAAATGGGTGGATATGGGCTTTAGGGTCATGTATGATCATCCCTATAAACATTTTTTATTATCTGCTAGCTTGATTGGGAAGCGTTCGTTTAATAATAATTTTTCTCAACCAGCAACGGCTTCAGGATTTGGTTTTGAAAATCCCAATGATGTAGATAGTTTTTTATTAAAAATTGGCATTCGCTATTTATAGTTTTTTAAGTATTTATGTTTTTATTTCCATTTGCTTATTTAGTTTCCTTTTTTTATGCAGTCACTCAAATGTTTAAAAAGCAAATCGAAGGCTTTTTAATATTTGTTATTGTTGGTCTGCCTATCTATATCAATGCCATGTCGGTTAGCTTTATGTATGGGTTTAGCAGGTGGATACCCTTATTGCAATCATTTAAGGAGCTTGCAGTTTTAGGGGCTTGTTTATTAGTAGCAACACAATTAAAACAAAAACCAGTGTTGCATGTTATTGACAAATTAATCATTGGTTTTTTTGTTTATACTTTATTGTATGTGATTGTTCCTATAGGTTCCTATTCTATAATGGCCAAGTTAATGGCGTTAAAAAACTTATCCTTTTTTTGTTTGTTGTACTTTATAGGTAGGTTTTGTGATAAGGACCAGGTAAATATCAATAAACTATTTTCATTTATTGTTATCGTCCTACTTGTAGCCACGATTGTTGTATTTGGAGAGCGCATATTAAATCAGCACCTCCATAGTTTTACTGGATTTAGTGATTATAATTTTTATTTTTTTAATACCGACGCTTCAGGTAATTACGGCTTGTTGTGGACTTTTGAAACAGAATCAACTGCAAAACGATTTGGAAGTATATTTTCAAATCCTTTGGAATTTGCATCTGCGATTGTTTTATGCTTAGCCATTATACTGGCTTTAATAAGTTCAAAAAACAATACCGATATAACTACACCCATACAAAATAAGGCTAGTACATTAGAAATGATGGGTTTAATTGCAAGTTTTATATGTATCGTGCTGGCGTTATCAAGGGCGGCATTCATTAGCTATTTTTTAGTCATCTATATTTATGGTTGGATTGTAAGCAATAAAAAAATTGTTCATTTTTTTCATATTGGAGCTGCAATCATCGTGCTATATGTATTTTATATTTTAGAAGGGGACTTGTATGATTTTATTATGAATACCCTTACTTTCCAAAATGAGTCAAGCTTAGGGCATGTGTTAGAATGGTTGGATGGCTTAAACGCCATGGCTTCACAACCCTGGGGTTTGGGCTTGGGAGAATCGGGAAGGGTATCCATGACCAATAAAAATAATACAGGCGGCGAAAATCAGTTTATAATTATTGGGGTACAGGTAGGTGTATTGGCGATGGCACTATATATCTATATCTATTTTAAATTAATTAAAACAGGCTTACAACAATTAAAAATCACTGCTGGCAAGGAATGGAAAATAATGTTGGCCATTGTACTCATCAAAATTGGCATGTTTGTTCCCATGTTTACTTCCTATATTGATTCTTATATTTACTTAAGTTATTTCTCCTGGTTTTTATCGGGCTATATGATTAACCATATTCAAAATAGACAATTGATTACTGAATGAGTATGGAAATAATAAAAGTAGCAGTGGATGTGCGCGATTTACAAATTTCAGCATCAGGAGCACGTAGTTATTTGGAAAGCGTAATCATTGAATTTAAAAAGGAACATCCTGGTTTTGCTTTCTATTTTTTAGATGCTACAACAAAGGCATATACGGGTAATCACTTTTTGTTAAAACTTAAAGAACAACTCAGTTATTTTTTGTGGAAACAATTCGTATTGCCTTATCAAGCCAAACAGTTGGGTTGTCGCGTTTTGTTTTGTTCCGATTTTATGGTGCCTTATTTTTCATTGGGGATTAAGACCATCCCCGTATTCCACGACGCTTTTTTTTGGGAATATCCAGAACATTATAATAAGTATTGGTTGCTAGTTTTTAGAAATTTAGGATTGGCTGCAGCAAAAAAGTCAGCATATGTAGTTACGCCTACACAATACGCATCCAATCAATTAGTGAAGTATACAGGCATTAACTCCAATAAAATACAAGTAATAGGGGAAGCCCCAAAAACTATTGATACTTCAATAAGCGATAATGAAACAACTGCGATTGTAAAGCAAATTTTAAACTTGGATTATATTTTACATATTGGCACTTTGGAAAAAAGAAAAAATCTAACAGCGCTCATCCAAGCTTTTAAAATAGTTAGAGAAAATGGATTCCCGAATTTAAAATTAGTATTGGTGGGTAAAGCCTCCAACAAAATAACCTTGGATGATAGTAGAGCGATTAAGGAGGCAATCATGCAGCAACAATCAACCAATGAGGTAATATTAACTGACTACCTCTGTGATGCAGAAGTGCAGCAACTATATCAAAAAGCTAAGCTGTATGTATTTCCTTCAATCAATGAAGGATTTGGTATTCCTGTATTAGAAGCATTTAAATATCAAGTGCCTGTAGTAATTGCAAACAATACTTGTTTGCCCGAGGTGGCTGGACAGGGGGCAAAAAGTTTTAATCCGTTTTCAGTGCAGGAAATGGCTAATGCAATGAGCACCCTATTAAAGGACGAAGCTCTGCGCCAATCTTATATTGAAAAAGGAAACGCTCAGTTACAAAATTTTTCTTGGAAAAAAACATCAGCAGCATTAATGCAATTATTTAAAAAAGCAGTAGCGGATTCATAAGTATGTTTAAGTTATTAGTCAATCATCATAAAAAAAATTCCTTTGTCAATCAATTTCGACAAAAGCGCTTTGAGTTATTAAAAAATGGTATTGAAAAATTAATACAAAAGGATCATTTTAAAATTTTAGATATTGGTGGAGATATTCAATATTGGAAAAATATTGGATGGCAGCATCCGGCTTGTAAAATTCATTTATTGAATTTATATGAAAGTAAAGTTCCTGAAAATGAAACGGATCAATTTAGCAGTAGTGTAGGAAATGGGTTGTCCTTGGAGTATAAAAAAGGGGAGGTAGATTTGATTTTTTCAAATTCGGTGATTGAGCATGTCGGTAGTTATGCAAATCAGCAAATATTTGCAGGTGAAGTAAGAAGGGTATCGGATAAATATATTGTACAAACCCCTTCTATCTGGTTTCCACTGGAGCCGCATAGTTTAATACCCTTATTCCAATTTTTGCCGCATCCAATTAGGGCGTTATTGATCATGACCTTTAATATTAACTATTTCCCCAAGGCCAAAACGTATAAAGCAGCTATTAAAGTTTCACACTCCACTTTAATGTTTACGCATAGACGCTTTAAACAGCTTTTCCCAGAAGCGGAAATTCAGGTGGAACGGTTTTTAGGTATACCCAAATCGTATACGGCTATAAAATTATAATGCTACTTAATTTTTCGCAGCCAAATGGAAGCGGGCTGGTCCTGTTCTGACAAATTAGTCAATGTTTGTTTTGTAGCTTTAAAATGATTTGTTTTAAGATAGTTTAAGGAGTATATAATTTCAAAACTATCATTATAATATAAAAAAGCTTCCAATAAGTATTGTTCGTTCCAAAGGCGAAGGTCATTTTGTAACCAATCGGAACGGTAGTGTCTAGGTGAGAAAATATCGTGAATATGAATAATCACCCCTTTGTTCAATGCGGGTAAAATTTCAAGGTATTCAAAAAGTACATCATTTTCGGGGCGAATAATGTGAGAGGAATCAATAAACAAAATATCATTTTCCTGTAATTGTTTAAAATAATCAACAGGGATGTCTTCCACCTTTTCACGAATTAATTCAATGTTTTTAGTCGTATCCAGCCAGTTTATTTCATAGGGCTCAATGCAGGTGAGTGAAGTAGTTAATCCAGTATTATTATTTTTTTCAATAGCTAGCAAACATACCATCGTTGAAAAACCGGAACCTATTTCGATGATCTTTTTGGGTTGTAAATTACGCACCATTAAATAATATAAATCAGCATCGCCCGGGCCATATGCTGGATTGTTCAAATAAAATTCACCTTGGTAAGGGTCGCCCTCTTTTTTAAAGCTAAGTTCATCGGTAAATTTAAGTTGTGCTAATTCGGTTAATTGTTTTTCAAGATTAAAGTTCAAATGAAGATTTCGAATTTTATTAGCATCAAAGTTTTTTGAATAAACAAATTGTGGATTGTAATAGTGATTTTGTAAAGGAAATATACCCGTTGCTTTAAAAGCTTTTACTTGATGTGGAAAATTGCTTACCCCATATTTTTTTATCAGTTTATATACTGGTAAAAAAAGATAAGTCAAGGGCAAAAGCACGAGATCTAAAATTTGAATAAAAATATATTTTAACTTTTCTTTCATTATTTACTTAATGACACAATTTACTTCATATTCTATTACCTTAAAAGTATTTTTATAATCGCATGAAAAATCAATTAAACAATAGATTTCAAACCGGATGGAGTAATCAAAATAAAATGATTACCTATTACTATCTATTTTTCTTTTTTATTCGAGGTTTATTTGTGCGGCTTAGAATAAAATCAGCCAAGGGGTTGTTATTAATCGGTAAAAAAGTACGCATTTTTTATCCCAACAATTTACAGGTTGGCTATAATACTATTATTGAGGACGGTGCCGAAATTAATTGTTTGTCCCTACAAGGAATCAAATTAGGTAATCGAGTTACTATTGGAAAATATGCGATCATCAGGCCATCCAATATATATGGAGGTCCTATTGGCGAGGGTTTAACCATGGGGGACAATTCAAATATTGGCCCTTACAATTACATAGGCTGCTCAGGAAAAATTACCATTGGCAACAATGTAATGCTTGCACCAAGGGTAAGTATTTATGCGGAAAATCATGTGTTTGATCATCCTGAAATTTTAATAAGGGATCAGGGCGTTGAAAAAAAAGAAGTAATTATTGAAGATGATTGTTGGATAGCGGCAAATAGTATCCTATTAGCAGGGGTAACTATTGGGAAGGGAAGTGTTGTAGCAGCAGGGTCGGTGGTGACCGAAAATGTGCCACCCTATAGTGTTGTGGCAGGAGTTCCAGCAAAATGGATTAAATCAAGAAAATAAATCGGGTATGAAATTATTGACTGCTTGTCCAATATGTAAAAGTGAACAGATAGGTCCATATGCTATGAAGTACGCGCAAAATTTTCCACATGTGTCCAGGACCATTTGTAAATCATGCGAAATTGTTTTTGCAAATCCGGCGGCTAGTTATGAGGAGTTGAATGAATTTTATAAAAATTATTATGACAAAGGGAATTTTGGAGATCTGCAATACAAACAAAAAACAATTGAGCAATTCAATACCATTCAAAGTAGCTCAAAGGATGGTTTACTAAGCATCGATAAAAACATTAAATATTATGCTGGCAATGGCCAGTTTTTGGATGTAGGTTTTGGCTTAGGGGTACATTTATACATAGCACAAAAATTAGGGTATAAAGTTTATGGTACTGAACTAGACAGTGATTGTATCAATTTTGTTACCCCATATTTACCCGATGCGCAACTTTTCAGTGGTGATTTACTCTCGGCTAATTATGAAAATAATTATTTTGATTTAATTAATATTTGTCATGTTATTGAACATTTAATTGATCCAAACAGTTACTTAGCTGAATTAAACCGCATCGTAAAAATGGAAGGCTTAATTATAGTAAGCACGCCAAACATTGGGGCCATCGCCTATAAATTATACCGGGCATTTAACTTTATTAATTTCAGAGTGCCCTTGATTGTAGATGGTTTAGAACATACTGTTATTTTTAACAATGCAAATTTAAAAAAGGCAATACAGGCCCATGGCTTTGAAATTGTACAACAGTATAATGAAAGTGTCAATGATAGCTTTAGAAATATTTGGAAAAGCAATTTAAGTACAAGAAAAAAAATAGTTAGGTATTTACAAACCTTTGTGAAAGTGAATCAAGTGGTGATTGCAAAAAAATGTAAAAACGTATAGTTGCATGCACATTTTACTTTTACATAGTTCTTCCGATTTATATGGTGCAAGTAAAATATTTTTACAAACTGCACAAATACTAAAGGCGCAGGGGCACACATGTCATGTAGTAGTTTCATCAGCAGGCCCATTGGTGGATAAATTAAAACAAGATAATATACCCGTAACTGTTATTAATCTGGGTATAATAAGAAGAAAATATTTCACCCCATTGGGTATACTCAATAGAATCAATAAATGGTCTAAAGCGAATGACCTTTTAAATAAATATATTCAACAAAACGGCATTGAATTAGTATATGCAAATACTACTGCTGTTTTACTGGGTGCTTATTTAGCCAAAAAAAATAAAATTAAACATGTTTGGCATGTACATGAAATTATAGAAAAGCCTAAATTTTTATTCCTTGCCATACAGTGGATCATGAAGCGTTATACTTCAACAATTATTTGTGTTTCAAGAGCGGTTCAGAATCATTGGAGTAAAAATGCGCCATCCTTGCTTTCTAAAATGCAAGTAATTTATAATGGGATTGGGCCGGTTGAAAAATCAACAGAAGCAAGTTTTAGAACACAATATCAAATCCCAGAGGATGCCATTGTGATAGGTATGGCCGGGAGGGTCCATTATTGGAAGGGCCAACAATATTTTTTACAAATTGCAGAACAATTATTAAAACCTAGTACTGAACCAAATCAGGCAAAACCACTGTATTTTATCATTACAGGAGATGCATTTCCGGGGTATGAATATTTGGTTGATGAAATGCAAAATTTTATCAAAAAGAATAATCTGGGAGGACGAATTTTTTATACCGGGTTTGAGGATAAGATGGATAAATTTTATTCTTCCATTGATTTACTCCTACTCCCCTCCCAATTGCCCGACCCATTACCCACGGTTGTATTAGAAGCCATGCAGTATGGTATTCCTGTTGCTGCCACTGCACAAGGCGGTGCACTCGAAATGATTGCAGAAAATGAAACGGGTATTTTCATCCCAATCAACAATGTTGAAGCTGCAGCCGATAAAATATTTGATTTAATACAAAGTGATCATCGCAATAATATGCGGACGCATTCAATAGAAAGAGTAGAAAAGTTTTTTAGTGCATCTTCCTTTGAGAATCAAATAACAACTATTTTTCATTTATGAGTCAAGCTCCTTTAAAAATTTCAATAATTGGTTCTCGTGGCTATCCCTATGTATATAGTGGCTATGAAACATTGGTAAAAAATATTGGGGAGCGTATGGTAGCCAAGGGAGTGCAGGTGACTGTGTACTGCCATTCCTATTTATTTGATGAAAAACCGAAACAATTGAATGGGATACAGCTAAAATATATTCCAACTATAAAAAGTAAAAGCTTAAGTCAGCCTATACATTCATTTTTTGCTTTTTGGCATGCTGCATTTTCAAATGTAGATGTGGTGTTGGTATTAAATGTTTCCAATGGACCCTTTGGATTTATTACTAGATTATTTAAAAAGCCAACCTTAATCAATGTGGATGGATTGGAATGGATGCGCCCTAAATGGAAAGGGTTTGGCGCCACCTATTTTAAATGGGCAGCAAAAATGGCAGTTAAGTGGATGGACTTAATAGTTACGGACGCAATAGCCATGCAAACCATTTATAAAAAAGAGTTTAATGCTGATTCTGTCGTAATCACTTATGGGGCTGACAGTAATAAGGGAGCATCTGAAAATCTTTTAAATAAATGGCAATTACAATCGCAGGATTATTATTTAATTGTTGGAAGAATGATACCCGATAATAATAGTGATATTATTATTGAAGGTTTTATAAAATCAAGTAGCGTAAAAAAATTGGTGATCGTGGGTGATGTTCCTTATCAAGATGCTT
>Ga0214919_10006442_pt1 | contig 16147 bp, 18 predicted proteins | sample LL1503_MetaG_FD_177994 | JGI IMG/M metagenome (GOLD analysis project Ga0214919, IMG submission 177994) | Freshwater microbial communities from Lake Lanier, Atlanta, Georgia, United States - LL-1503 | ecosystem: Environmental > Aquatic > Freshwater > Lake | place: USA: Georgia | collected... | reverse complement strand
GTTCGTCCTGAGCCAGGATCAAACTCTCCATAGAAAGTTTTATCTGGCGTACAGACAAACAAACTAACGTTTATTTTGTCTTATTACCAAAGGAAATCAACGGGTATAACTTTTAACGGTCATACCTATTGAAGTATTTCTTCTGCCGTGGGTATTATCAAAAAGTCAGTGTAAAACACTCACTTTGCGCTATTGAAAGCATGTCAAATAGAGCCACTTGATGGCATATATTGCATTGACTTATGGCACGCTGTTGAGTTCTCAAGGTACGGATGCGCACTGATAGCGCGGAGATCTCTCTCCGTTTTTCAGGGCAGACCGCCAAACCTAGTCCATACACACGGGCACGGTCAAACCGGGCCGTTTCAGGACTAGAAGTGAGGATCGATGCTGTTCGGCCTAATTCGTCCGTTTCACAGCAAGAGCGTAACTATAACCCTGAGAGCAAGGGGGGTCAAATCGGGCAAATCGGCAAAGAGAGGTTTATTAAAGCATTAAGAAAACGTTAGCGGGCTAGGCTTTTAGAGGGATTCTAAGGGAATTAGGCCAATTCAACACAGGCCAGATCGCGCTTGCCTTTTCGCAAAATCGCGTATTTACCGCATAAAAAGTCGGATTTTTGAGGTGCAAAATCTTCACCCGAAATTTTCACGTTATTGAGATATGCGCCACCCTCTTTAACGATGCGACGCGCGGCAGATTTTGAATCAACGACACCCGTTGCTGCTAAGAGATCTACCCACGTTGGAATCTGCGCATCTTTTGAAATTACTGTACGCGGAAGTTCAGCTAAAGCACCTGCAAGAGTCTTTTCATCTAGTTCACTCAGTTCACCTTGTCCAAAAAGCGCACGAGCCGCGGCTTCTACTCGCGATGTTGTATTCGCACCGTGAACAAGTGTTGTTAGCTCACGTGCAAGTGCGCGATGGGCTTCGCGCAATCCTGGATTTGCTGTGTGTCCAACTTCTAACGCTTCAATCTCTGCGTGAGATAAGAAGGAAAAAACCTTGAGAAAGTTAATGACATCTTTATCTTCAGTATTTAACCAGAACTGAAAAAACGCATATGGCGAAGTCATCTCAGGATCTAGCCATACCGATCCTCCAGCAGTCTTACCAAACTTTGTTCCGTCCGCCTTTGCAAGAAGTGGAACTGTGAGTGCATGGGCACTCCCCTGTTCAACACGACGAATTAAATCTAGGCCTGCAACAATGTTGCCCCATTGATCAGATCCACCCAGTTGCAGTGTGCAGTTGTTTCTGCGAAATAATTCTAAGTAATCGTAAGATTGCAGAACTTGATATGAGAATTCTGTATAAGAAATTCCACCGGCTTCTAATCTGCTGGAGACCGAGTCTTTAGCTAACATTTGATTGACTGAAAAATGCTTTCCAATATCGCGTAAGAACTCAATCGCACTTAGTGGAGACGTCCAGTCTAAATTATTCACGACAAGTGCTGGATTATTCTTTGCGTCAAAATCCAAAAATGCAGCAACTTGATTGCGAATACGTGAGACCCAATCTTCTACAACTTCACTGCTGTTAAGGGTTCGCTCGTCATTTCTTCCGCTGGGATCGCCTACTAATCCAGTGGCTCCACCGACTAAAGCGATGGGATTATGACCTGCTAATTGGAAGCGGCGAAGAACCAAGAGAACAACTAAATTACCGACATGCAGTGATGGCGCAGTTGGATCAAAGCCGATGTACAACGTGATTGGCTTCTTCATTGATTCAAGGAGTGCAGCCTCATCCGTGGATTGGGCCACTAAGCCTCGCCAACGTAGATCTTCAATCAGATTCATTGGCTCATCATCTCTGAAAAATGTGCTTGGGCGCTGGTAATTGTTGCCATAGTCCCGGAATTAATTTTTAGAGCAAGGCTGATTTGTGCAGCCACTAATGTTGGTGCGGTTCCACCGTGAGTAGTCCGAGAGTTCAAAGCTCCATCGACAGTCAAAACCGCACGGACGCCAGCATCTAGAGCTGGATGAACACTCGCCAACTCTGAGTCGTTGAGTTGATGTAACGCTCTTCCATCCTTCTCGCACAACGCTACGCACATTCCAGCGGCTTCATGTGCTTGTGCAAATGGAATCTTTTTTAGAACTAAGTAATCAGCAATCTCCGTCGCTAAGGAGTATCCCAAAGGGGCTGCAAGTGACATTTTTTCACGATCAAAATCTGTTGTTGCAATCATTCCGGTGATTGCCGGCAAGACTAAGAGCAAGGTATCAATACTGTCGAATAAAGGCTCCTTATCTTCCTGAAGATCGCGGTTGTAAGCGAAAGGTAAAGCTTTCAGCATCGTTAAAACTGACACTAAATTTCCGATCAAGCGAGCAGATTTTCCACGAGCAAGCTCGGCCATATCGGGATTCTTCTTCTGTGGCATAATTGACGATCCGGTTGAGTATGCATCTGAAACTTTTGCCCACGCAAACTCGGTCGATGCCCACAGACTCCACTCTTCGCCAATGCGTGAGAGATGTACTCCAACGAGTGAGAATATAAAGAGTGCTTCAGCAACATAGTCGCGATCACTGACGGCATCGATGCTGTTGGCAAAAACTGAAACAAAACCTAAATCATGGGCAGTAGTTTCGGGGTCAAGTGGCAGGGATGATCCTGCAAGTGCGCCTGCACCTAATGAACTTACTGATGTACGTGCCAACCAATCATTGATTCGATCTAAGTCACGCGCAAATGCATGTGCATGCTTGGCTAACTCATGGCCAAATGAGACAGGTTGCGCGTGTTGGATATGCGTAAAGCCAGGTGCGCTGTCGTTGACATACTCTTCCGCCTTTTCCAACAGTGCAATTTGAAGCAACGTTAACTGTCGAGCTATTTCAAGCATGTGATCGATAGAAAAAAGTCGAAGATCGGTAGTGACCTGATCATTTCTAGAACGGCCAGCACGCAATGCACCACCAATAGCTCCCAATTTTTCATTCAGACCGCGCTCTAATGCACTATGGACATCCTCATCGTCTGCGTTTGCAGTAAATGCTCCGCTTACTACGTCAGAGGCTAATTCTTTAAGGGCTGCTTTAATCGCTGCAGCGTCACTCTTTTCAAGAAGTCCACTGGACTCTAGAACTGCAAGATGAGCTAGTGAAGAACGCAGGTCATAAGGGGCAAGCCGCCAGTCAAAGTGCACGCTGCGGGATAGGGCAAAGACCGCATCGGCCGTGCCTTGTGAAAATCGTCCGCCCCAGAGTGCCATCTACTTTTTCCTTACGTTAGATCCTGCGTACGCGAGCAATTCTTTCGCTAATTGAGCTCCACCAGTGGCTTTCTTGGACACAAGAATAATCGTGTCGTCCCCTGCAATCGTTCCAATCACGTCCGTCAAGTTAGCGTGATCGAGTGAGCTTGCTAGAAACTGTGCTGCCCCAGGTGGGGTATGAATAACTGCCAAGTTAGCACTGTGATCTACGGAGAGAATTAATCGTGATGGCATTGGTGTGATGCGAGAGAGTGCATCATCAGAGCTTTCTTGAATTTGATAAATTGAATCACCATTTTTCGATCGTGCGCGAACTGCACCAATCTCTTCCAAGTCACGGCTTGCAGTTGCTTGAGTTACTGGAAATCCGGATTTCTTGAGTAAGGTCACTAGGTCAGACTGTGAGTGCACTAAGCCCGATTGAATCAGCGCGATCGCTCGAGCTCTTCGGGCTGAAACACTCGTTGCATTATTTGACATCGCTGAGCACCTTTCGAAGGATTTCAACAAACTTAGCGGTCTGCGCTGTAGTTACATTCAGCGCAGGTGCGATACGGACCGTATTCGCGGTCGCAGCATTGATCAAGACTCCATGTGCACGCATATCTATCATGATCTTTGTGGCAATCTCTGAATCAAATTCGATTCCGATCAACAACCCGGCTCCTCGAACCTCTTTAACTCCCTGCATCTGAGCAATTTCCGCCAGCAAATAATTTCCATGTTTTACTGCTGCGACCATCAAATTTTCTCTTTCGATAACTTTAATGACCGCTAAAGCTGCAGCCGTAGTTACAGGATTACCGCCGAACGTGGAACCATGATCTCCAGGTTGGAATAAGTAGGCAGAAGCACCAAGAGCAATCATTGCACCTAGTGGTAGTCCGCCGCCTAAACCTTTAGCTAGCGTAATTACATCTGGAGTTATTCCAGAGTATTCATAACCAAACCAATCCCCCGTGCGTCCCATTCCGGTTTGAACGCAGTCCATCACCATCAGTGCTCCGGTCGCATCACAAATTTCGCGGATTCCTTGCAAATAACCTGGCGGTGGAACTACAACTCCAGCCTCACCCATGATTGGTTCGATGATCACCATCGCAGTTTTTCTATTAACTGCACGGCGCATCGCCTCTAGATCGCCATATTCAACGTGCTTGACCCCTTTAAGCAGTGGAAGAAAAGGCTCCCGTTTCGATGGTTGACCAGTTAACGACAGAGCTCCCATAGTTCGCCCATGAAATGCGCCTTGTGCGGCAACGATACGTGAGCGACCCGTGCGGCGAGATAGCTTAAGTGCGGCCTCATTAGCCTCAGCACCAGATTGAGCGAAGAAAACTTTTGCATGGGAATCACCCGTAAAACTCTTTAACTTTTCTGCCAGCTCCACACCATGTGGGTGGGCATAGAAATTACTAACATGACCAAGAGTGTCGATCTGTTGAGATACGGCTTTAACAATAGCTGGATGAGCATGTCCAAGGATATTTGTTGCTATACCGCCAAGGAAATCTAAATACTTCTTTCCATCAGCATCTACAACAACTATACCTTTGCCTTTGACAAGAACTAACGACGGCGTGCCATAGTTATTTTGCATCGCATCATTCCAGCGATCTAAGTAGCCATTATTTTTCATGCGTTCACCAATGTTCCGCCATGTCCGGCAAGTGCAGTCTGCAAACTGGTGGCATCGGTACCATCAATAATGCGTACCGCTTTTGCTCCGTTAGCGATAGCATCGAGAACCGCTTGTACCTTGGGTGCCATACCGCCAGCAAAAGTGGATTTGATTGATTCAAGCTCTAGGGCTGAGATAGACCCGATCAAAGAATCCTTATCTGGCCAGTTTCTATAAATTCCAGGAACGTCCGTCATGATTACTAAAACACTGGCATCTAAGGCTCCAGCAATCGCGGCGGCGGCTAGGTCAGCATTTACATTCAAGCCATCGCTGCTATCTCGATCCGCCGAAAGTGGTGAGATAACTGGTACCGAACCCTCACTTAGAATTCTTTGTATATCGTGCGTTTTAACTTCAACAACGTCACCGACTAGACCTAAATTAGCAGGCGAGCCATCTACTAATAGGCGCTTTTTAACTGCAATCAAGGTAGGAAAGCTACGTCCTGAAATGGAGGTAGCTGGAATTCCATAGTTAACTAACTGCATCGCCACTGCAGGTCCTACTTCATTGCATAGTTCGTTTTCAACTATGGCAAGGATCTCAGGAGTCGTCACACGAAATCCGCCAACAAATTCACTGACGATCCCAGCCTTATTCAGCGCAGCATCTATCTGCGGGCCGCCTCCATGCACAACTACAACTTTTTCCCCGGTCGCTCTAGCGGTCTTAATTGCCGCTGAAAAACTACCGTTTTCATCCTTCATCGCATGTCCGCCAAACTTTACGACGATCATGTTGAATAGGCCGAATTCTCATGGACGTAATCATGGGATAAGTCGTTAGTCAAAATAACTGCCGATGAAGCTCCGATTTTCATATCGATATCGATAACTACAAGACGATCACTAAAATTCACTGTTGCTTTGTCTCCATACGGTGCGCTGTTAGAGCAGACTTTAACTCCATTAAGTTTCACATCAATCGTTAGTGGATCTATAACGGCATTCGCAGTTCCAACGGCGGCTAACACACGTCCCCAATTCGGGTCTCCACCGAAAATTGCAGCCTTAAGGAGATTGTTGCGCGCACATGCGCGTCCAATTTCGACGGCGTCCGACTCGCTATGTGCATGGTGAACATTGATTGACACTGTTTTAGTTGAACCTTCGGCATCGGCAATCAATTGGCTCGCCAGCGAACCGCAAACTTCCATCAAAACTTCTTCTAACTGTGCATCATTAATCGTTAGACCTGATGCACCTGAAGCCATAAGAAGTACAGTGTCATTGGTAGATGTACAGCCGTCCGAATCGATTCGGTTAAAAGTACGATCGGTACAGCGCGCGAATATCTCCTGTGCATTCTTACTTACGATTGCATCGGTCATGACAACAGAAAGCATTGTTGCTAGAGCTGGCGCAAGCATTCCTGCGCCTTTAGCGATTCCGCTCATTTCAATTCCATACTTACCGATTGTTGCGATTTTAGGCACCGTATCGGTTGTCATGATTGCCTGGGCAGTTAGATCTAAAGAATCCGTGGAAAGGTTAGGAACAATGTGCTTTAATCCAGATGCAATTTTCTGCATAGGCAATAGTTCACCAATCAATCCCGTTGAGCACACAACAACTTCACCAGCGGAAATTGATAGAAGCTCCCCAGTTAGTTCGGCAGTTTTATGAGTATCGGCAAAGCCTTGTGGACCGGTGCAGGCATTGGCACCTCCAGAATTGAGAACAACTGCTCTAGCGATACTGCCGTGAATGACTTGACGCGACCAAATAACTGGCGCCGCTACTACCTTATTTGTGGTGAAAACTGCAGCACAATCAAAGAGTGGGCCTTGGTTTTCTATGATGGTTAAGTCCAGCGCGCCACTGCTTTTAAGTCCAGCAGCTACAGCACCTGCGCGAAAACCCGATGGAAGTTTCATGCTCCCAGTCCATCTGCAGAGAGCCCTGCACCTTCATGAATACCACAAATGAGATTCGCATTCTGTATTGCTTGACCAGCTGCACCCTTACCTAAATTATCTATGGCAACACTAATAATTAGACGATCAGTGTGCTCATCAACGGCTACCTGTATCTGCACTTTATTGCTGCCAGTTAGCGCAGCAGTCTTAGGCATCTGACCGAGCGGTAAAACATCGACAAAATATTCATCCTCGTATGCCTTGCTAAACAAGTCGTGAACAGATTCAGTAGTTACGGGAGAAATTAGCTTCGCAGTAATTGTCGAAAGAATCCCACGTGGCATTGGTGCAAGAATCGGAGTGAACGATATTTTTGCCTTCTTTCCAGAAAGCGAAGTTAGTGCCTGTTCAATCTCAGGCGTGTGCTGATGGACTCCCCCGAATTTATAAGAAGTCAGAGATCCCATCACTTCACTACCGCTTAAATTGATTTTTGCACTACGTCCCGCGCCGGTTGTGCCCGAAGCAGCAACGACAACAATGTCAGAAACATCGATGATGTCGACGGCAGGTGCTACTCCTAATGAAATAGAAGTGGCATAGCACCCTGGATTTGCGACTCTGGACTCCTGAGCGATTGCCGATCGTTGGCTAGGGCTTAGTTCAGGCAAACCATAAACCCAAGCACCAGCATGGTCGCCACCGTAATATTTCTGCCACTGCTGGGCATCTTCTAATCTAAAATCAGCTCCTATATCGACTATTTTCACATTTTCCGGAATTTTCGCAATGAGCGCCGAGGATTCACCGTGTGGGAGCGCCAGAAAAACTAACTCAATTGTTGAAAAATCAATTGTCTCGACTGCAACAAAGGATCTGCCGGTATAACTTTGTAGTTGCGGATGCACAGAGGTAATTGCTTCGCCAGCATTGGTATGTGCACTGACGCTGACTACGTGGAAAAAAGGATGAACTGCCAGTAACCGCAGGAGCTCTCCTCCCGCATAACCGCTTCCACCAATGACCGCTGTTTTCATTGGTCCAGCATAAGGCTAAATAGATAAATATGCAAGATAGTGCATATTTATGCGGTACGTACGACCGCCCCCAGTTTTTGACTTGCCACAGCTGTAGCGGATTCACGCATCGCTGAGACCTCTTCACCTGTCAGTGTTCTGTCTGAAGCTCTAAATACGAGGGAAAAAGCCAGAGAAACTTTGCCATCACCAATCTTGTCATAGCGATCGAAGAGGGTGATTGATTCCAACAAATCACCCGCCCCTTCACGCAGAGCGGCGGTCACATCAGCCGCACTTACCGTGGCATCAACAATAAGTGCAACGTCTTGAACGGCTGCTGGCATAGTCCCGACAGTAGTCGGATTCACTAAAGCTGATTCAGGAAGTGCGCTCAGTGCTACTGCAAAAGCCACAGATCTTTCAGGAAGAGCATAAGCGGCAACTACGCGTGGATGGAGTTCACCAGCGTGGGCAACAACCGTTCCATTAACTATCAGTTCTGCGCAACGACCCGGGTGCCAAGGAGCTAAATCTGATCGCGTGATGGACCACTCTAAGTTACACAGTGAAACAACGTCTTGGGCTAATGCAATTGCATCTTGCCAGTTGTATGCCCGTGCCTTGCCCTGCCAATTTTCATTCTCAAGTTTGCCAACCAGCAGTCCCGCGACGTGGTAACCCTGATTAGGAACACTTGCGAAAATCTTTTCAATAATTTCTTGATTTGGGCGCTTAGCCAAATCGGGAGAAATGGATGTTTCCAATTTTTGTGAACTTCGGAAAATGGAACCCATCTCAAAGATTGCAAAGTCCTTAGCGCCACGACTGATGTTGCGTTGTGCAACTTCGATTAACCCTGGAACCAAATGCACCCGCATAAGTGGGAACTCTTCTGACATTGGATTTGCTAACTTATATGTCGCTGCGCGCTCTCCAACAAATCCCATCGCATCAATTGTCGCCTGATTTGTGAAAGGAAAGCTCTGTACTTCAACTAAACCTCTACTTGCAAGCATGGAAGCAACTGCACGTCGGCGCTTTTGTCTTGGCGTGAGTGATGCGTGCAAAGGCCGGGGTGGCAAAATAGAAGGAATTTTGTCGTAACCCAGCATGCGAGCTACTTCTTCAGTAAAATCTGCCGCATGCAATAAGTCAGGTCGCCATGATGGAGGCTGGATATCAAAGCTCTTCTCATCGACTTCGCATCCAATGGTTCGTAATACTTGAGCGATCTGCACAGGCGCGATCTCAAAACCAAGGGTTTTCGAGACATACTCAGGATTAATTCTTACGCGCGCCGGAAATACTGGCTCCCCTGCGACGACGGTTGCTACATGCGCAGCGCTACTGTGCGCTGTTAGTAATTGTACGAATCGAGCTGAAGCGAACTGAGCTAGCGAAGGATCAACACTTCGCTCTAGACGCCTTGATGCCTCTGATGAAAGTTTGTGTCGACGCGAATTCTTAGCAATACAGACAGGGTCAAAACGTACGGCTTCTAAAGCAATATCTGTGGTCGATTCAGTAATTTCAGAGAAGGCACCACCCATAGTTCCAGCCAGAGCAAGTGGCTGATCATTATCGACGACCATTAAATCATCAGGATTTAGCTGTCGAATCTGACCATCCAAAGTTGTAAATGCGCCAGCTTTTCCTGCACGCTTAATGGTTAAACCACCTTTGATTTTTGACTTATCAAAGGCGTGCAAAGGTTGACCTAGTTCGAGCATGACATAGTTGGTGATATCAACTACCAGAGAGATCGATCGCATTCCCATCTTCTCTATACGTCTGCGCATCCAGATAGGTGTAGTTGCCGTTGGATCAAAATTAGACAATGTTCGTAGATAGAAAACAGATGCGGTGGCTGGATCAGCAATTGTTGCGCTCACACCTTTTCCAGTATCAATGAAAGTTAAATCGCGCAGCGCATCAACTGGATCGGTAAATGATAAACCGAGCGAGCCGGCCACTTCACGAGCAATACCACGAATACTCAATGCATAGCCTCGGTCAGGGTTAACGGCTACATCGAAAATGACATCATTGATTTGTAGGCCCTCAATCGCATCAGCACCTATTACAACACTATCTTTTGGCAACACTATAATTCCAGCGTGTTCATCACTGATGCCTAGTTCTCGACTCGAACAAATCATTCCATCAGAAACTTTGCCGTAAGTTTCTCGCGCCGAAATTCTAAAATCTCCAGGAAGAACTGCACCTGGAAGAGCTGCAACAATGACATCACCCACTGCAAAATTAGTTGCACCGCAAATTACAAAGCGTGTTTGGCCTTCACCGCAGTCAAGCCCCACATAACGAATGGGTTTTTTGTGTTCGGTTATCTCTTCGATAGAGACGACTGCAGCGAACTTCAGTGGACCCGTTAGATCATGTCCTTGGTGAATTATCTCTTCGACTTCAAAACCAACACGGATGAGGCCATCGGATATTTGTTCTGCCGTAATTGCCTGAGGGATTTCTACAAACTCTTTTATCCACGATAACGGCGCGCGCATTAGAGACCAACTCCAAATTGCCGAGTAAAGCGTAGATCGCCTTCAACAATATCGTGCATATCAGTAATGCCATGGCGCACCATGAGTGTGCGCTCGAGACCCATACCGAAAGCAAAACCACTGTATTCATCGGTATCTATTCCACAGGTTACAAGAACTTTGGGGTTAACCATTCCGCAACCGCCCCATTCGATCCACCGATTGTTAAAGAAGACATCTACCTCAGCGCTTGGTTCTGTGAATGGAAAGAATGACGGACGCAGGCGTGTTGTCACATCTGGACCGAACATATGCCGAGCAAAGTTATCTAAAGTTCCCTTCAAATGTGCCATCGTGATGCCTTTATCAATAACTAAACCTTCGACCTGATGAAAAACAGGACTGTGTGTTGCATCAAGCTCATCGGCACGGAATGTACGACCTGGGCAAATCACATAAATGGGAGGAGTTTGGGTCAACATGGTGCGAATTTGTACGGGAGACGTATGAGTACGCAAAACCATTCCAGATTCGATGGGTTCAACGAAAAATGTGTCTTGCATGGTTCGAGCTGGATGATCGGCCGGAATATTAAGCGCATCGAAATTCAGCCAGCCAGATTCGAGTTCGGGTCCTTCTTCAACAGCAAAACCTTGCTCTACAAAGAAATCTGATACTTCATTCTTAATGATAGAAATCGGATGAAGCCCCCCACGATGTGCGCGATCAACCGGCAACGTTATATCTACGACTTCCTCAAGCAAAACTTTACGATCACGCTCGGCCTCTAAGAGAGCCGTTGCGCCGGCTAAAGCTTCTGCAATCGCAGCTTTAGCTTCACCAATGAGCTTTCCATAGCTTGCCTTGTCATCAGGTGACATAGAGCCTAGGCCGCGGGATGCCAATGCGATTGGTGACTTATCACCCGAGTGTGCAAGGCGTGCAATTTTTAGCGAATCTAAATCGGGTGCACCAGAGAAAGCCTTGCGGGCATCATCTATCCACGTGGCTATTTCTTGGGGCTGCATGGGAGCGAGTCTATCGGGTGTGAGTTTAGGAAGCCTGCATATTTGCAAGGTGATACATGACAATTGATGCTGCCGCTGAAAGATTCAGGCTTTCTGCATCACCGGGCATTGGGATACTCACGGTCTTAATGCCCAATGTGGATTGAGCAGTCGATAATCCACGCGCTTCATTTCCAAAGATAGCTACTATGTCGCCACTTACAGACATTGATGAAAGCGACTGTGTTCCATCTGCGCCTAAAGAAAAGCTGTGAAGTTGTGAATCAGCCAGCAGATCAGTCAACGCAACTCCTTGAAAAACTGGAATATGCCACAGCGATCCAGCTGTGCTTCGTACAACTTTTGGCGAATACATATCGACGCTTCCGGGCGATGTGATTACTGCATCCATTCCGAATGCATCGGCTGAACGAAGAATTGTTCCGGCGTTACCTGGATCTTGTACTTCAGATAAATAAATGAATTTACGTTTGCCGTTCAAAGGTAACGATTCAAGTTTTGATTGAGGTATAGCACAAATGGCTAGGATCCCCTGAGGTGTGATTGTCTGGCTCATCGCCCGCATCACTTCATCAGTGACATCAAAGCTATTAATTAATGAAAGATCTGTCAGCTCATCTACTTTGACCCGCGCCGATGGCGTTAAATACAACGATTGGATTTGTGGGCCATTTTTTGAAACTACGGCTTCTCGAAAACACTGCAAACCTTCAGCTACAAACTCCCCAGCGGCTTTACGTTCTTTTACCCCTCTGGATGAAATAAGAGCCTTAACTCGCGCAACATGTGGCGAGTTAAGGCTCTCAATCATGTGAATTATTAAGCTGAGATGAGGCTCTTGCGAGCTACATCTACAAGTGTCTTAAATGTTGCTGGATCATTAGTCGCTAAATCTGAAAGAACGCGACGATCAACTTCTACTCCTGCAGCCTTAAGTCCTTGAATGAAACGGTTATAAGTTAATCCGTGTGCACGGCAACCAGCATTGATGCGCTGAATCCAGAGACGACGGAAATCACCTTTCTTGTCTTTGCGATCATTGAAGGCGTAGACCATTGAGTGGGTGACCTGCTCCTTGGCCTTAGTGAAAAGCCGTGAGCGCTGTCCGCGATATCCGCTTGCGCGTTCTAAAGTTGTACGACGCTTCTTAGCTGCGTGAACTCCACGTTTTACTCTCATTTAATTCACGTCCCTTACTTCAAACCAAGCATGCGCTTGGCTGTCATTGTTACGGTTGGCTTTGCTGACTGCTCTGTAGAGAGACGACGGGTTACTCGAGAAGACTTGCGCTCAAGTAAGTGGCGCTTTCCAGCGCGCTCGTGCATGATCTTTCCAGTACCTGTAACGCGAAAAGTCTTCTTCGCGCCACTGTGGGTCTTCATCTTTGGCATCTTTATGCTCCATCCATTGTCTCTGCTGCGGCGAGGGCTTTCGCCTTACGCGCAGCTTTTGCTTCAGCAACCGCTTCGGTCTTTTTCTTTGTAGGTCCTAAAACCATTGTCATATTCCGTCCCTCTTGCTTAGGGGCGAACTCGATGAATCCAAACTCTGCAATATCTTCTGCAAGACGTTGCAACATTTTGTATCCAAGCTCTGGACGCGTTTGCTCGCGACCTCGAAACTTCATAGTCACCTTTACTTTGTCGCCGCCCTTTAAAAACTTTTCAACTTGAGTACGCTTTGTCTCATAGTCGTGAGTTTCAATCTTGGGCGTCAAGCGCACTTCCTTCACCACGATGTGGGTCTGGTTCTGTCGCGCCTCCCGGGCCTTCTGTGCGATCTCGTACTTATATTTTCCGAAATCCATGATCTTGCATACGGGTGGATTAGCTTCTGCTGCAATCTCGACTAGGTCAAGACCAACCTCATCGGCCATTCTTAACGCGGTATCGATATCGACTACTCCAACTTGTTCTCCGGTATGTCCGATTAAACGAATTTGGGGTGTACGAATTCGATCGTTGATGCGCGGTTCTGTGCTGACTGTGTGCTCCTTCGGTTCGGTAAACGCTTGTGGTGTGACAGCGCTACAAAAAGAAAACCGCAAGGAGAAAAAGAAGTACATCTCTTCATCCGACGAACCAGATCGCCATAATTGACGATTGAGGTGGGAGCGGTAACTCCTCTTGCAGTGAGCTGTTAGGCCACTGGTCTGTTGCAAAGGATACCCGCTAGGCACCTAAATCAAGAAATCCGAGTTTTAGGCACCCATGGCGTGCAGTCCGCCATCAACGTGGATGATTTCACCTGTGGTTTTAGGGAACCAGTCAGAAAGAAGGGCCACAGTCGCTTGAGCTGCTGGGACAGGATCCGTCACATCCCATGCCAGAGGCGAACGCTCGTTCCATGTTTTTTCAAACTCATCAAATCCTGGAATTGATTTAGCGGCCATGGTTCGAATTGGACCGGCTGCAACTAAGTTGATACGAATATTCTCAGCACCTAAATCTCTTGCTAAATAACGAGATGTTGATTCCAATGCAGCTTTAGCTACACCCATCCAGTCATATTTGGGCCAAGCAACTGAAGCGTCAAAATCTAAAGCGACCACTGATCCCCCACCGTTAAATAATGGGCGCGCAGCCATCGTTAATGATTTGAGTGAAAAGGCCGAAACATGAAGTGCGGTTGCAACATCCTCCCACTGAGTGTTGAGGAAGTTGCCGCCAAGTGCGGCTTCGGGAGCAAAACCAATCGAGTGCACCACTCCATCTAATCCATCTGGGAAATGTGCTCGTATCCGAGATTCCAACGCTGCCAGATCATCCGTGTTTGTAACATCTAGTTCGATAATTGGTGCAGGCTTTGGAAGGCGAGCTGAAATTCGGGTAGTTAGCGAAAGAACTCGACCATAGGACGAGAGAATCACATCTGCACCTTCTTCTTGTGCAATACGAGCGATATGAAACGCAATAGACGCATCAGTTAATACGCCTGTGACTAAAATCTTTTTACCTTCAAGAATTCCCATTAGTGTCCCATTCCTAATCCGCCATCGACTGGAATAAGTGCTCCAGTTATATAGCTGGCTTGTGGTGATGCGATAAAGGCAACAACGTCTGCAATTTCAGCTGCTGTGCAAAATCTTCCCAAAGGCACTCCGCTAGCAATATCATTGCGACGTTTTTCATCCAGCATAGAAGTCATGTCAGTTTCTACAAAGCCAGGTGCAATAACATTTGAGGTAATTGAACGACTGCCGAGTTCGCGAGCAAATGAGCGGGCCATTCCTACTAAACCTGCTTTGCTTGCCGCGTAGTTAACTTGACCGGCAGATCCGGTAGCACCGACAACTGAACCTACAAAAATTAACCGTCCGCACTTCAATTTAAGTAAGCCTCGAGTTGCACGACGGGCTACACGAAATGCACCAGTAAGGTTTGCATCGATGACGCTATCAAAATCCTCATCGCTCATGCGCATAACCAGGCCATCTTTAGTTATCCCAGCGTTAGCAACGATAATCTCTGGAATTCCCCACGTTGCTTCAATGAGATCAAATCCCGCATCTACGCTGGTAGAAGAAGTCACATCCATCTGAACACTCTTGAAATCACTAGGTGCAACCCCTGAGCGATATGTCACAACAACATCATGCCCAGCCCTTTTCAAGGCACTAGCAACAGCTAGTCCTATCCCCCGATTACCACCGGTTACTAGGGCGAGTGAACTCATATCCGCAAATCTAGTGGCTACTGCGAGGTAATCAAAAGATGCAACGCCAACTGCGCAGCAATAGGCTTATCTCATGGCAAATGACAAGGATTTCTTCGATATAACGAGTGCACCGAAAGCTCTGAGTGCCGATCAATCCTCACGTCAAAAGAGGTATTTCATCTCGATGATGATTCGGACGGTCTGCTTTATTCTAACCGTAATTTTGCCAAGTCCATTTCGCTGGGTTGCATTACTTGGTGCGGTTGCGCTTCCATATTTTGCCGTAGTTATTGCAAATGCTGGAAGAGAGAGTTTTTCAGCTGGTGCCGACATTAGCGACGAAAACCCGCGCTCACTTTCTTGAACTAAACTCAGACACATGCAACGTGAACCATGGGCGATACGTAAGTCGCTAATCGCGGTTCTGTTAATTATTGGATGTTTATGGGCCACCCAATGGCAATATCACCGTGGAGTAGATCGACATGCGCGTAACTCAATGATCGAAGCTCATATCTTGTTGTCACCAAAACCCCTTGAAATGGTAAGGCAAACTCCTGAAAAATTTGAGTGGCAAAGTGTGACTACAAATGGAGTTTTTGATTCCTCGCACCAGATACTTCTGCGCAATCGATATTCAGAGGGAACATATGGATTTGAAGTACTGACACTTTTTACCTCTTCAAATAATCAGAAATTCTGGGTTGATCGCGGGTGGGTACAAGCTGGTAAAACTGCCTCAACTCCCCCAGTGGTTTCAGATGTACCAGCGGGAATAGTTGATATTCGCGGGCGATTAAGGCTCGACTCTTCATTACCTAAAGGTTCATTCTTTGCACTGCCTTCGAGTGGAACTTCGCTAGTTCGCGAACTGAATGCACAATCGCGCCTACAAACAGAGAGTTTCTACATCGATCTTCTGAGCGGATCTGACGCATCCTTAACGCCTTCTGTCCCCGCTCAATTACCAGAACTCAGCGACGGACCGCATATGGCTTACGCCCTTCAATGGCTATTTTTTGGCGCGCTTATTGTTTATGGCCGAATCTTAATTCGCAGATCCCGTTAAATCCTGGCGGCTATACAGATCAGCATAAAGCCCACCGAGGGCGACTAATTCATCGTGCTTTCCGCGTTCGACAATTGAACCTTTCTCCAAAACTAAA
>Ga0214919_10006441_pt1 | contig 16148 bp, 8 predicted proteins | sample LL1503_MetaG_FD_177994 | JGI IMG/M metagenome (GOLD analysis project Ga0214919, IMG submission 177994) | Freshwater microbial communities from Lake Lanier, Atlanta, Georgia, United States - LL-1503 | ecosystem: Environmental > Aquatic > Freshwater > Lake | place: USA: Georgia | collected 2015-03-15 | reverse complement strand
GTAACACCTTGTACTCCTCTTATAAGTCCAACATCATTAAATCCGTAATATGGATTTGTTGTAGGTCCTGCATATACCCAAAGGCGACCTGTATCATTGGCTATATACCCATCACCGGCAACTGGACTAGGATCTATAGTTGTAAAATTAGATGTTGTAGCAATTGCCACACTTCCTTTGATTTGTACTGACGTACCTGCTGGTCCGGTAACACCTTGAGTAGCAGTACCAGTAGTACCTTGATTACCTAAGACACCTTGATTACCAGTAGTACCTTGATTACCAGTAGTACCTTGAGTACCTAATACACCTTGAGTAGCAGTACCGGTAGTACCTTGGTTACCTGTAACACCTTGATGACCAGTAGTACCTTGATTGCCTGTAACACCTTGATTACCAAAAACACCTTGAGCACCAGTAATGCCTTGAGTACCGGTACTACCGGTGGACCCAGTAACACCTTGATTGCCTGTAATACCTTGATTACCAAAAACACCTTGATTGCCTGTAATACCTTGAGTACCAGTACTACCAGTGGACCCAGTAACACCTTGATTACCAATAACACCTTGGACACCTTGAGTAGCAGTACCTGTAACACCTTGAGTAGCAGCACCTGTAACACCCTGGTTACCTGTAACACCTTGAGTAGCAGTACCAATAGTACCTTGGTTACCTGTAACACCCTGTGTACCGGTACTACCTTGAGTACCTAATACACCTTGAGTACCTTGAGTACCTAATACACCTTGAGTAGCAGTACCAGTAGTACCTTGAGTACCAAATATACCTTGAGTACCAGTACTACCCTGGGCACCAGTAGTACCTTGATTACCAGTAACACCTTGATTGCCTGTAACACCTTGATTGCCTGTAACACCTTGATTACCAAAAACACCCTGAGTACCAGTACTACCGGTGGACCCAGTAACACCTTGATTACCGGTAGTACCTTGATTGCCTGTAACACCTTGGCTACTTGCAGTACCTTGTAATCCAGCAGTACCTTGTGTACCTGTACTACCAATACCCCCTTGAACACCTTGACTACCGGTTGCACCCTGAACCCCTAACACCCCTTGTGTACCTGTATTACCAGTTGTTCCTTGACGGCCTTGCGTACCTTGAGTAGCAGTACCAATAACACCTTGATTACCAACAGTACCTTGAGTAGCTGTACCAGTAGCACCTTGAGTAGCTGTACCAGTAGCACCTTGATTACCTATGACACCTTGCGTACCTGTATTACCAACACCTTGCGTACCTTGATTACCAAACGTACCCTGAGTACCAAATACACCTTGACTACCGGTGGTACCTTGTGTACCAGTAAGAATACTACCTGAAATATAAACAGTACCACCAACATATAAATCTTTAACAATACTTACTCCACCGGCAACAGTTAATGCACCTGTTGTAGTTGATGTACTATTAGTAGTACCACTGACAATTAGTCGAGTATCAACGGTACCAGTTCCGTATATTCTTGTTCCAGATAAGAGTTGTGCCATAGTTTAGTATTTACTTAAATTTATATTGGTTTATTAACTTCGTTAAATCCATTAGATACAAGTATTGTTCCTGTATTAGTTTCACGTTTTGCTACAGCATTGCCGTATAAAGAAACTTCATCAAATTGAGCAGCATAGTAAGTTGTAGTAGTAAGTTTTATGCTTGATGTAGTAACCTCGTTAAATTCACCGCTGATAAACAACGTACCTGTTGAGGTTAATCGTGATGCTAATGTAGGCATTATCCAAACACCGTGTCTAAACTATTAGTAGCAGTATTATAATATTGATAAACAGCACTAACATTTGTCGCAGATGTCCATCCAATTCTATTACCTACATAGATATTACCGCCAACTCCTATTCCGCCTTTGACTTGCAATGCACCTGTTGTAGTATTGGTTGCAGCAGTAGTACTGGCCAATGTTAATGTATTTTGGAATACAGGACCAGTTGATGTTGTTCCAGCACTTACTAAAACACTACCAGCTGTTCCGGGACCAAAGAAACTTGTTAATCCAGTACCAGTTTGGAATGGAATCTGCCCAAGTGTTCCTCCTCCAATATTTGTTGCGGTGGTTGCACCTTCTGTAGAAACTTTAATCCATGTTGGTGCAGAACTAACACCCGTTGACGATAACACCCAACCAGATGTTGTAGCCGGTGCTAAGAATGCCGTTGTATTAGGAGCACTTTGATATACTATTGAATTTGCTGCACCACCGGCTAGGTATGCATCTAATGATCCCTTAGTTCCAGATACAACATCTCCTGCAAAAGTAGCTTCTGGAATAAATGTAAAAAATCCCAATGAATCTTTATATCCAAAAAATCCTGTTTTTGCACCGCTGTCATACCATTTAAATGCAATACCTTTATCTTGATTAGTATCAACTATATAGGGTCCATTATCGGCCACACCGCCTAATGTGATAATAGGATCAAGGAAGTTTGTTACAGTAGTATCAACAACTGTTCTTGTACCTTGAACAACTAGATCTCCCACTACCGTTAAATTATTATTAACAGTAGTAGTACCTGTGCTAGCACCAATTTTAATAGTAGATCCAGCACCGGCAAAATTAACCGTAGTAGCAACGCTGTTTAATAAATTAATAGTAGTTGCATTTGTTTCAATATTGTTACCACCGACATATAAATTTCCTCCAATACCAACACCGCCTACAACCGTTAATGCTCCAGTAGTAGTGCTTGATGCTACTGTATTGTTTGTTATGCTTGTTGCACCTGATATTCTAACTGCTCCACCAATATCAACTTTAACAGTAGGTGTTGAAATTCCAAATCCTGTATATCCAGTACTTGGGATATAAGTTAGTCCTGACGGTCCAGATGTTTTAACACCACTAGCACCAGTAGTAGTACTTAAGAAAGTAATGTAATGCACACTAGCACTACCTATTTCATTAGTGATAGAAACATTAGTTGCTGTACCAGCAGATAAAGATCCTAACCCAACCCATTCAGGAGCAGACCCATTAGAAGTTAATAAGAATCCGCCTGTACCGATAGGCAACATAGTAGTTGCACCAGCAGCAGTTTGATAAGGTAATGAACCTATACCACCACCTACTATGTTTGTGGCTGTAACTGCTGACCCTACATATAAAGAGCCAGTAGTAATAAAGTTAGTAGTATTTGGAGCAGTTTGATATACCAATGTTCCGGTATTACCTCCTACTACATTATTTGCATATCCTACAATAAATGTAGAAGTGTCTACAAATACAGGAGAGTCCGTTCCACCACTAATTAATATTTGTCTTAACGTTCCGGTAGACACAAAGCTAGTAGTACCGGTGCTAGATTGATATATAAGTTGCCCCGGGCCGCCATCGGCAATATTAGTTGAAGTAGTTACTACTCCAGTTAAACTACCAACAAATAATGTTGCAGTTACAATACCGCCAACGAATATACTGCCGCCAACACCAACACTACCCACAACTCTTAATGCTCCAGTTGTTGTATTTGCGCTAGATGCAGTACTGTTAAAATGAATTATATTAGTAAATGTGCTTATTCCGCCAACAAATAATCCGCCGCCAACTCCAATACCACCTACAACTCTTAATGCTCCGGTTGTTGTTGAAACTGATGAACCTGTATTTGTGATATTAATTACGTTTGTAGTAGTTGATCCCCTATTTGTAATAGTTTGAAGTGTACTAGTATTCCAAATTGTAACTATACCCGAACTAGTATTAACAGCAGTATCAGTTCCTGCTCTAATAGATGATACTCCAAAACTTCCTATATTTCCAGTGTTTATAATTTCGCTGTTATTAATATAACCTTTACCGCCAATATATAAATCTCCTCCAATGCCAACACCACCGCTTACTACTAATGCACCTGTAGTGGTATTAGATGATATTACGGTACTAGTTATTGTTGTTTGATTTCTAATAAGTGTAAATCCACTATTAGCACCAATGGTGATTGCAGTTCCTGCACTGGCAAAATTAACAGTAGCAGCATTTGTATTAATTAAATTAAATGTTGTTTGATTTGTTGTAAAATCTCCGCCAACAAATAACCCGCCGCCAACTCCAATTCCACCTACAACTCTTAATGCACCTGTAGTAGTACTTGATGCAGCTTCTGAACTTCTAATAGAAATATATCCAGTATCAGAACCAATTCTAATTGCAGTACCAGACCCTGCAAAATTAACAGTAGCAGCATTTGTATTAATTAAATTAAATGTTGTTTGATTTGTTGTAAAATCACCACCGCGTACTTCTACATCACCTAAAATAACTTCATTGCCGCCAACATATAAATCTTTTCCAATACCAACACCGCCGGCTACTTGTATTGCTCCAGTAATAGTACTTGACGCATTTGTAGTATTAGTAAATACGCCTGCACCAGCAGTTACCGTAACAGACCCCAATGAACTTTCAATTTTTAAATCTGTAAGGGTACCGGAAAATTTAATTGTATCAACGTATAATGAATTTGCTCCTAAGAATAAATCAGCAAATGGAGATAATAACGATCCTAAAGAAACACTATTATTAGCAGGAATTATATTTCCGCCAACATTAATTCCTCCGCCTACATATAAATTTTCACCAATTCCAACACCACCTATTACTTGCAATGCACCAGATGCAGTGCTAATTGAAGATGCAGTATTTGTAATTGTTGTTCTATTTCTTATTTCAACATATCCGTTGCCTGATCCAATATTAATCGTAGTTCCAGATCCTGCAAAATTAATAGTAGTAGCAGTAGTATTAATTAAATTAAATGTACCAGTGTTAACAGTAGTAATACTATCTCCATTAACAGACATATTACCAGATAAAACAGCGTCACTACCTACATATAAATTTCTTCCGATGCCAACACCACCGGATATTTGCAATGCACCTGTAATGGTACTTGATGCATCAGTTGTTCCTGTGAATACCGCATTAACTGTTCTTAAGGTATCATTGGTGTAATCATATCTAAAATTATATTCAAATTCTGTTTTTCCATACCCTGTTTGGTAAGGAATTTGCATATCTGCACCAGCGTTTATATTTGAAGCAGTATTTGAATAATCAACCGGAACAGTGGATAACGGAAACCATATTGGAACATTACCATCAGATGCTAATACTTGTCCATATTCTCCAATTGGAAGAGTTGTTGAAACGCCTGGAGCACTTTGATATACTATAGAACCAGTAGAACCTGCTATAATATTAGATGCTGTTGAGGCAAGTCCTTGTAAATATCCGGTAACTGTTGATGCAATGATTATTCCAGCCACGAATAAATCTTTAGCAATAGCGGCACCACCAATAACTTGTAATGCACCGGTCTGAGAGTTAATTGCAGTATCTGTCCCTGCTACTATTATATTTCCAGTTTTAAATGTTCCGTAAGTAGTGGCTGTGAAAGTTCCAGTAGTAGATTCTGCACCAGTGTCATACCATTCTAAATATTTTGTATCGTTGGCTAGTACTAGTGCTCCTCTTTGATTAGAACTATTTGAATAATAATTAAAACGTAAACCAATATCTTTTCCGTCGTCAAATGTCCAGGTAGAGGTATTGTTAGGTACGTGTAATTCTAATAAATTATCAGTATAAACAGTATTGGTACTATACACATTTGTGGTAGCACCAGTAAAAATTACATCACCTTGAAATAGTGTTTGTCCAGATACAACTAACGATTTTGCAATTCCAACGCCGCCGGCTACATATAGTGAATTATTTACAACACTACCTGTACTAGCACTTGTTCCGCCTATTACAATATTATTAGCAATATAAGCGCCGCCTGCAACTTTAAGTGTTCCTGCTCCACTTATAGTTGCCGTAGTTAAATCAAATAATGCTAATGATGTAGCAGTAGTAGCTTTTAATTTAATAACCCCAAGAACTGATAAATCTCCAGATATAGTTGCATCTCTATTTGTAATTAAATTCCCGCCAATGGTAGCGGTAGTTCCTACAATTAAATTTTTAGCAATGGCCGCACCGCCGTTAGCTTGAAGAGCTGTGGTTTGTCCTGTTGAACTTGTAACCGTTCCAGTGCCTTGAATAATTAATCCACTTCTGGTTACAAAATCTTCTGTAATTACTGCTATTGCCATTTTTTCATTCCTTTAATTAAGAAATCATCGCGGTTCTTAATACTTTAACGTGTTTTACTGGCAGTAATGCTGCCGCTTTAAAAGTTAAAGATATTAGTATATCAGTACCGGTAGATTCTCCTTTTGCACCAAACGTTCCTAATTCTGCCCCGGTTGTCACATATCCATATTGTGTCATATATGGAGTTCCGTCATTTTTAGCAGTTAAAATTATTTCTACTGCCTGATAATTTAAAGTGGGCTCTAAATTAGAATAACCAGTTCCTTCTGAAACTTGTATAAAATATTTTGACGATCTATATTGACTTAACAAATAAGAATCAATTGTGTATTCATCAAGATTGTTTATATAAGTATCGGTTGAATCAAATACAGTATCGGCAATTTGTATACTTTCTGTATTTAATCGTCCGCCAATACCAACACCACCTGTGACTACTAGTGCACCGGTATTATTTGAAGTTGAAGTTGTACCATTTGTAATGTTTATATTGTTTGGAGTTGTTGCTCCTCTACCTGTAACTGATTCTAATGTTGAAATATTATTAAATTGTATGGTAGGTAATCCTGAGAGTGGATCAATTACATTTGATATATTAATATCAACGCCGCCGTCGGGTCCTGCGCTAAGATTAAAACTTGCTGTTGTTAATGCAGGAACGCCGTTAGTATAAAGTATACCACCTATATGAACATCCCCCCCAATGCCAACACCACCCGTTACTACTAATGCCCCTGTAATTGTTGAAATAGAAATAGTACTACTGGTAACACTTACAGTTGGAGTTATTACGTTTGTAGCTGTACTTTGTGCTGTATATATCAACCAAGCACCTTGAGTTGAAGACCATTGATAGGTTTTATTGCTCCCGGCAGGAGAATATAAATATCCGTTTGGTACACCTGTTGGAAATCCTAATGCCATAATTTTTTTCTCATTTATTAAATTGAACTAACCTGTATCCAAATACGAGTACTACCATCTAAGATATATTGTAGATATGCATACGTATTTTGATTTATCCAAAAATCTCCAATTCTTGGATCATTTGGTGTAGTGTTACTTACTGTTACCCTAGGTGTATATAATAAATGATTTTCATCTGGGTGACCTTCATTACTATATACACTACCATCTGCTCCAATTCCGCCTATAACTCGAAGAGAACCTGTTTCTCTTGATATAGAGTTTTCTCCTAATCCTACACTAAGTGTAGAATATATCTCACTAGTACCGGTACCATCATAGTAAAATACACTACCAATACCAATTTGATTATCAATTCCATCTAAAATTGTTTCTGCACCAATAGAAATTATACCATTAACATTGGTTAAATTATTTCCTACTTCATTGCCTATAAAGAAATTATTAGATCCAGTAGTTATGTCTCTAGCAGATCTATTACCAAGAATAAAATTGCTGCCACCATCAATTAAGTTAGGAGCAGTATCATTTCCAATTGAGACATTATCATTGCTACTAACAATTCTACTTAGTATCCCAGTGCCGTTGCTATATGTGGTATATCCTGTACCATTAACTGTAGTTGATAAAAGAATATCTGAATAAAGTGATAAACTGTTTAGATCTATAGCATCAACATAATATTCATTGCCATTTAATTCTGTCATTCCAAGAATATTATCAATGGTAACAAAGGACCCAGTACTTAGATTATGATTTGCAACAGTTATTACTACAGGATTTGCTTTAGTTGCATCAGTAATATTACCCACAACTATAGCATGAATAGTACCTAAATTTTTCATTGCATTATGACCAATTGCAATACTTTCAGAAATATTAGTGCCAGAAGAAAATACATTTGACCCAATAGAAATAGTTTTATAGGCTTGATTTATGTTCTTTAATGTGTTATATCCAAATACTAAATTTTCTTGTCCTATATCTGGAGTTACAACCGTTTGTAACAACCCTGTTAAAACAATATTATTTTTTCCTTCATATCCACGTCCAATAGTTATATTATTAACATGAATATCATCTTTCACCCATAAATTTCTACCAATTCCAACGCCGCCAGTGATTACTAATGTTCCAGTAGCAGTACTTGTTGATAGTGATACTGTTCCTGTGGCAAGTATAGTAATTGTTCCAGTACTTTGATTACTGTAAATTTTAGATTGATTAAATTCTATATTACCCAAGCTAGATGTATATCTTGTTTGTAATAAATTGTTGGTATTTATGGTAAAACCAGTGGTAGTAGAAGCACTTTCAGGCAACTGAGGTTGAGCATTCGCTACCTGAAGGAATTCCCCACTGCCTCCACTTCTTAATCTTGATCCACTTAATAAATTAGCCATATTAATCTCTCTTTTATGTATTTGCTGTTTCTAAAACGCTCAATACTAATTGAAGTGTACTTGTGCTACTACCATGAGCACGGATACTATCTAGTTGTTCTAAAATCAATTTGCCAGTTAATACTGACGCAGAATCTCCAGCAGGAATTGCAAAATTCTTTACTAATAGACTATCAGTATTTCCAGATTGAGAACCATTTCCTTGTGCGTCTGATAATATTGGTCTATTTCTATGATGCATGAAACTACAATATTGTGTTTGTGTACTAATATTTGCCACCTGTGCCATTAGAATAATTGAAGTTACTCCAATTGGTGCTGTATATACTGTAGAAGTACCAACTCCGCTAAAATTAGAATACGTCGTTGATGATGACAATACTGTTGTTTTTGTTTTAAATGTGTTTAATGGAATTAACGCCATGATTTATCCTTTTATATTTGACCGCCACCTTCAATTGCTAGAATGAACGGAGTCATATTAGCAAATAAAGATTTAGTAAATGTTCTACCACTTAGAACACCTGTTGCCTGACTAATTACTAATCCTGGACCAATTCGGAAATCGCCGTTTTGATCGGTAGATGTAAAGAACACTTTACCACTGTCTAGTTGTACAACTTCTTTACCTTGCACAGGATCTGCAACACCACGTTGCGGCAACGCCCCATAGTTAGTACCCGCTCCAACATATTCAAATACATATCCACTAGCACTAATATAACTACGTTGATAGAAATTTACAGTTGATCCGTCTGGGAATAAATCTGTTCTTGTTACATTTTCACCAAGCTGAACAATGTGATGTGTTCCATTTCTTGACCAATAACTTAATCCTGTCATTACACTATTATATCTACCACCTGTCTCTATATCGTAAATTAATCTTTGTAAAATTATTTTTACATCACGCTGACATTTATACTCGTCATATTGATTTACCAACGAAGGATTACTTATTTTTACTCGAGCATTAATCTCGTCGGCTAAAAATTCAATATTAGCTCTAATTAATGTAATAGCATCGCCGCCACCTTGAACTTCGGGACCTGTTTTAGTTCTTTGACTTGGTTTAATAACAGCTTCAGCAGCATTAATATCAGCAGCATTGATAATATTTTTCATTTCTGCAAATCGTAGATCAATAAATGTAGTTGCTGCACCACCATGTGATACTAATGTAGCAGTAGTCTGATATGTAGGTACACCTTTATTATTTCCGCTAGGACCAGATGTTTGTAATCTTGTAATTAATTGATTGTTAACAATTTGATTAGTTAATGTATTTAAAAAGGTCAATGCCTGAATATGTGCAGGCACTTGATTAATTGTTCCACCCGTAGATGCTGTTGTTAATATATTAATTCCTGCTGGTTTAGGATTATCTCCAACATCACTGCTTAAAACTGTATAATAAGCATTTCCGCAGAAATATAAATCAAAGTAATTATTATTATAACTATTTACAGTATTTCCTGGATCAGATCCTCCGCTAGTTAATGCATAATTCAGAGTAACACTTTGATATCCAAGTGCAGTTACCACAGTTCCAGAGGCCGCATATAATAAGCCATTTGTTCCAGTTTGACTTGCATTCTGATCACGTATGTATAAACTATTTCCGATGGCAATACCAGTTGTATCAATTCCTGTAATTGTAATACTACTGGTTGTCAATGTTCCTGTATTAGGAGCAGCATTTAAGAATCCAGGAAATCCCTGATCATTGGTATACGGAACCACACCACCTGTAAAATCTTTAAATGTTTCAGGTGGTACTATTTCCATAACTAAAGATATGTGTGGTCTATCGTCTACATCAGGTAGAAAAACTCTTACCTGGCCGTTATTTGGCCAATATCCGTTTGGATAATATATATTAAGTTCTGGATCATCTGGATATGCTTTAAATGGAGGATTATAAATTGTTCCACTAAACTTACGTGATCCATATCCTGATGATAATAAGCAAATATCACCAAAGTTAGCATTACTATTAACAATACTTGCAATACCACCATGATCGGTTTGCACACCAATAGAACAGAAGATTGTAAAAACAGAAACTAACTGTGCATATCCATCATTGGTAATATGAACTCCTCTACCACCTTGTGTAACCTGAGTAAACGCATCATAAACAAAAGATTGAATAGGACTACGACTGCTAATTACTGCACCATCAACTAAACTACCACCCATACTGCCTATTGGGTCAACTTTACGATTGTTCCAGGTAGATGCTTTACCTGTATATTCTAAACTTAATGCTTCTACTTCTGAATCTCGTTTTGGATATATTAATGTTTCACCAAAGTATAATGTAGAGTTAGTACCAAACCCAACGGTTGGTGAACTTAATCCAATTAGATACTTATTTCCGCTGATCTGCGACACAGATGTTACTGTTGGAGAAATTTTTACATCAGATCCGTTTAATCCTGTTAATGCAAATAGGCCACCACCAGCATATGATATTGGTGCATATAATGGGCCTCTTTGAATTATATCAGTAATAATACCAAAATTACGAGTTACTGCCTGTTGCGGCATATAGTCTCCGCCATACTGGAAGAATGGGTTAATAATCTGAGTGGTTATTGTTCCAGTTTGCGATGTTACAGTGTTATTAGCAATAATCTTTAATGCTATATCTCTAGCATAATTAATAGCATTTGTTGTAGTAGTTTCTTGGCCTTCTACTTGATTATATCCAAAATTCCAATATGCCAATCCTGCCTCAATAGATTTTTTATTACCACCTAATAAAATATCTTGGCTAACAGCATCAACAATTAATCCAGTATCTCTATAGCATAATTCTTCATCATATGAAAATTTACCAGGATTGTAAGTTTGATCAATATAAGCAATTACTTCTTCAACAATAAATGTTTTGTTGGCTAACAAGTTTTTGTAAGCGTTAATAACATTGATATCAGTACTCTTTGTAAGTGAAATAGCAGTACCGGGACTAGCATTGCTAACATTTGTTATAATGCTATTAATTTTAGTTACTTTTGCATTTAATGCTGTTGCTTCTGCAGAAGTAGCAGGCGTAAGAGATAAATTTTGTTTTACTTTTGACTGTAATGCAGTTACTCTAATATTTTGTATAATTTGTTGTGCTATTGTAGATAAACGTGTAAACGCATTTATAGTTTGTGTTTCTTGATTGTGTATTGTGCTACTACCTGAATTAACTCCAAGATAATAAACGCCTGCTTGAATACTTTGACGATTACCTCCGTGCAATAAATCAAAACATATACAATCAATTATTAATCCTATATCAGTTTTACATCTGTTTACGTCATAACTTGCTGCTGAAAATCCTAATCCACCACTTTCAACAGAAGCTTGAACATAAGCATTTACTTCATTTTGTAAATAAAGTTTATTATTTTGTAACGATGTAACAGCATGTTGAACACTAAGTAATTGGCTCTCATCTCCGTTAGGAATAACACTGTCAGTCCATGTGGTATTAACTTTATTAATAATATCTATTATTGTATTAAACAATGGATTGATAATAGAAACTTCGCTATCAGTAGCAGGTTCTACGGTTGTATTTTGAGTAAAGCCTGAGAATCTGTTTACTAAATCATCAGTAGGTGTAACATTTTTTATAATTTTAACTGACAATTCTTTTAGGTAACGAATAGCACCAGTGGTGGTATTTAATTCTCTTGCAATATCACCAGTATAACCACTTTTATTCCAGTATTGAATTCCAGCAAAATTACTTTGTGTAAGTCCGTTATACAATAAATCAAGTGCAATAGAGTCAACAATTAATCTTGTATCTCGACGACACTTAATTTTACTATATGGGAATGATCCTGCATAGATTACATTATTAATATAATTAATTGTATCTTCTTGTATGAACTTTCTGTTAGCCTGCATTAGTACTTCAGCACTAACAAATGCAGCATCTGGACCAGTACTCTTATAAACAATAGGTGCAGCATCTGGACCATCATTAAGTATAGTAGTAATAATTCCAAATAATGATGTTATTGAATCAGCTGATATTCCACCTCCAATTAATACAGTGTTTCTTACTTGTGCAAATGATCCACCTGCAATAGTATTTGTGCATGTGGTATTAGTTATAACTTCTAAACAACGAGATTTAAGATAATTTATAGCAGCAGTAGTTTGAAATTCTTGTCCTGCAATTAAATTAATTACTCCGTTATAATACGATAGCCCACTTTCTACAGCTTTTTGATTTCCACCAAATGCAGCGTCATATGAAACATTTTCAACCAATATGCCTACATCTCTTCGACATTTTTCTTGATTATATGTAAATCTATACCATATACTCGATGGAGTGCTTGCATTGCTTACTATTTGTTGATTTATATACTTAACAACTTGTTCTTGTAAAAATGGTTTACTAGCTAATAATAAAGTACGTGCATTAAAAAATCCTGGATTTTGCTCTCCTGCATTAATAGACATTCCGTTAACTATGGTGCCCATGCTAGTAGATACAACAATAGTAGTAGTATTAGCAATCCATGTACCTGTACCAACCGCAACAGGTACTTGTACAGTTTGACTTGGTACAAACATAGTACCATCTTTGAGCCATGGGCCGCTTTGATTGGTACAGTTTTGAATATATGGAGAATGGAATAAGTCAATACGATCGTTGCCAGTTAGTGGAGGAAATGCTGTTGCATAAGCACCCCGATTAAATCCTTGAGCATACTGACCTTCTAATAATCCACTACGACCATTTAAGAATGTCATATAGTTAAGATAACATCCGCTGTCTACATGAAATAAATCTTGTGTTTTGTTAATTGGTTCAATGAACGTTGTACGGATATCACTACCTCTAATACTAGTGTAAGGTTTTAATCTTAGAGGATTGTCTTCTAAATAAAATCCAGCACTGACTAAAATTTGTGTACCTGGTTGATAGTATGGGCTATTAAGTGCTGCTCCAATAGTACGACAGGCACGACTTGCATCCATTGCACGACCGTCATTTGTATCATTACCATCTACTGTAACATATAAAGTATTTGTAACTACTGGTGCGGTGCCAATGGGATTGTTACCCCTTACTCTAATATCACCGTAAATATCTGTTAATCCTGCTTCGGGTCTAATATCAATAGTACCAGTGGTAGATGCAATTACTCTAGTATAGATATCGTGAATATAAGCTTCGGCCCATTGAGAAGAAGTGTTACCTAATTGTTGATCAAGATTAATAGCAGGTATTATATCTCCCCCAATGGTCATTGTACTTGCAATTCCAACACCGCCTTGAACAACTAATGCACCAGTTTGTGTACTTGTAGATATATCTCTTTCTTGTACAATTATTCTATCTGTTTTTAATTTACCAGTAAAAGGATTATACCGTAAACCACTTCCTATACCATCTTTATCAATGAATACAATATTATAGCTAGTAGTATTCAATACAAAAGTGGGATAATAATCTACGTCTTTGTTTGTTGCAGTAACAATTACAGATAATGAAGTGTTAGCAGTTTCAATTCTACCATATATAAATCCACCAACGTTTAAATCTTTTTCAATACCAACTCCGCCTAATACATATAATGATGCAGTATTTCTATTAGCAGGAGTATCATACATATCAGCGGGATCATAATCCCTGTTGTATTTGTTTTTAACATTATTTGGGCTAAGTATTCTTTGTTGTTCGTTGTATATGAAATTCCAAGAATTAGTTGCAGTACCTAAACTATAAGTCGAGGAAGTTCTTGGTACTAAATTGGTAATAAATTTTGCAGAAACGGCAATTGTACTAGTACTGGTACTAGCACCCAAAACAATGTTTCCTAAAATGGACACAAGTCCATTTGTACCGCTAGATACAATTTTATAATTACCTGGTAAATTTAATACGTTAGTTGTCATTCTCTGATCCTCAGATATATTTATTTGTTAATGTACTCTTAGTTCGATTGCATCTACCAACGCACTACATTTATGTGGCCAGTTTGGGTGACTTTGAAATCTTACTACCACGCCAAACTTTGAATTTTGTATATTTTCTACAGATAATATTGCTCCCCAGGTGTTAGTTGGGGCTCCGTAAATGTTAGAAGGATCTACCTTTAAAGTAGACTGATTATCTCCTAATATATTTTCATCTAAACATAGTTGCACAGTTTCATCAGTTATTCTACCATATCTATTCATAGATAGTCGCATTTCAACACCTGATATTGTTTCAGGTATTATATTAAAATTAAATCCAGTAGCTTTTAAATAGTAAGTTTTTTCCACTAAATCATGTTTTGGTTGTTTAGCAATATGTAATAAATCTCTTGATGTTTTTACAAATTTGCCATCTCGATTTTTAATTGAATAAAACTCATTGTCAGTCAGCCATGATACGTGAATATTTTCAGCATCAGGTTCGGCATATTGAGTTACAGATGTAGGTAATGTCCAATTGGAAGTCATACCGTATTTACCTTAATGTATATACTACGCATTAAATGAAAAAAGGCTCCAAAGAGCCTTTTTATTACTAGCTAATATATTAGATAGTATCTGAAATAGTAACAATAGTACCTGTGGCTGCACCTAAAGTCCAACCAGTAGCAACACCGTTACCTACTAAGAAAGATCCGGTAGCTGTAGTTTGAACTACAACTGCCTTACGTGCAGTTAATTTCCTAACATAGTAAGTGCTTCCGTTCCAATCTGTAGCTACTATATTCATTTGTCCTGCTGTCAAAGTAGATGTGGTAACCAATATACATTGACCTTGACCTTGACTATTATTAACCAAATATCTACGACTTGCTTCTTGTTTCAAAATATCACCATTTGATACAGCCGAAGTTCCTGTTGTTAGGAAAGAATTAAATGCAATGGCATTATTGGTAGTAGTTGTCAATGCAGTAGTTACAGATAGTCCACTACCTTGACCGCTAAATGTAATAGTCATTGATGATGTAGTAGCAGTCATTGTCTTTGACAATGTGACATAGTTTGATCCAATGCCAATAACATAACTACTTGCTTGCATACCATACGGTGCATCTGCTCTCATACCTAGATAAATTCCAGTAACACTTGATAAGCCTGATAATACAGCGTTGCTGTTAGTTGAGTTTCCAGTTACATTAACTGTTGCGGCGGCTGTTACACTAACTGTAGCAGTTGATAGATAACCTGTACCAGGATTAACTACTGTAATTCCTGTAATTCCACCGTAGACAGATGAAAAAACTGGAGTACCAGTTGCTCTGATACCACCTGCAATTTGTGGTGCGCTAAAAACTATTGAATCTCCAGCAGAATAATTTGTACCAGAACTACCAACAAGAACTGTTGATGTGACACTTTCGCCACCTACACCTGTTTTGCCACCAGTTGCATGATTTTGATACGGGGTAATTTTATTACCAAAATATGTCTTTTTAATTGGACGTCCCATTTTGTTTCTCCTTAAAATAAACTAGTAGATTCTATCTACTACGCGGTGGGGTACCGCATAAACTCTAACCTAAGAGTGAACAATACTATTTATACCACGGCCAACAAAAAACCTGCCGAAGCAGGTTTTTGTTTGTATTACAAGTAACGGATTACTTGAAGCTTACATTTGCACTAGTGATAGCAACACGACCTAAGTAGTCAGCAGCATTACCTAGAGAAGAAGCAGT
>Ga0214919_10006438_pt1 | contig 16151 bp, 13 predicted proteins | sample LL1503_MetaG_FD_177994 | JGI IMG/M metagenome (GOLD analysis project Ga0214919, IMG submission 177994) | Freshwater microbial communities from Lake Lanier, Atlanta, Georgia, United States - LL-1503 | ecosystem: Environmental > Aquatic > Freshwater > Lake | place: USA: Georgia | collected... | reverse complement strand
GTATCATCATTTGTTTAAACCTTTGACAATTTCAGAAGAAGATTTGACCCAAATTAAAGACAAGTTTTATTCACCGGCTGAAATTATTAATATTTATATGAATGAGGAGCAGAATTCAGAGCGGTTTATAAAACGACTACAAATGAATGAGCATGTATAAATCTTTTTTCACAAAGTTATGAAATAAAAATAAATAATTTTAAAAAAAGAACCCTTTCTTCTTCTTTGTTTTCGTCTTTTTCTTCAAAATATGCGGTCTTTTAGATTTATTTTTGGGGCTGCTATCTTTTGCTTCGCTTATATCATCTTTTTTACCATCTGTTGGCCTATAACGCAAAAACCACGATTCATATTCAGGAGTTTTCTTCTTATCTTTTAACTCCTTGAATTTCTCTGCCTTCTCAGCTCGCATTTCTTCAATTGTTTCCTGGTGACCCATACAGTTTATTGAAAATCTCCGTAAAACACCTTTTTGCGCCAAACGGTTTTTTTCTTGGACTTCAAATAAATACTTTGACATACACATAATACGATTCTTATCATAATAGGGTCTATTCGCATATAAAAATGCTAAATAAAAGCTTAACATTGTATCAATTGTCGCAACTTTAACATCATACCCCGACTCCTTAATTATGTTATAACTATGGCACGCAAGAGGTTCATAAATAAAAGCAATAGTATCTTTACCTACACATATTTCATAATGTGGAGCAATAATTTCGCCAATGGATGGTCTCTTAATAATTTTCACATGCTTTACATTAATATCGTTTAGCCTCTCTTTAATAATCTGTGCTGTTACGGTAGGTTCCTCAGATAGAACATCAAAATCTGGTATTTTAAGTAATTGTCGGCGCAAATGTTGGGGCATATGCTGCGCATAAATTGAGAGCGCATAGCCGCCAAAAAACACAACACCTTGGTCAACTAATGTTTGTTGAACAGTGTCATAAATTTTATCAACATTTACATCGTCACCCATTTTTCGTTGAAAATCAATATGATTACATTGGTTTGCGTTTAAAGGATAATGTTTATTCAACAGTGTTAAACGTTTCAAAACTTTCTCCCAACGTGATACATCTCCGGCAGGACGTGATAACTCTAAATACATACCCATGCGAAGCAAATTTGCGGGGGCGTAAAATATGCCATAAATCTTGATTGCCTCTTTTTTAATAGCATTAAATAACTCCTTGGGTATCAATGTAATATCAGCAACAGGAATAAAATTAACAAACACTTTAAATGTGCCAAAATGTTGACCTGATTTTGCTTCAACTTCAACAAACCCTTCTTTTACATAAATATCTGTTAATTCCTTTGCGTCATTTAAAGCATCATCACTGTAAAAATCGTAGTCAGGTATTTCTATATCTTTATTATAGAATTGGTCTTGCTTTGGCAAAATATTATTTATTGCTGTACCGCCGTAACAAATTAATTTCTTTTGTCTTATAAAATTTTCTACAATTGTAATAATTTGTTTGATTTCAGGTGAATTTGCCGTTTTGCGGCCCTGACGTTCTTCGGCTTTGTCTACAGCTGTGCGGAGAATTGCTAATTCACAATCCTCAAATTTCATATTCTTATCACATATTTCCTTTTTCATTATATATTTCTTAATATATAATGATAATAAATATTTTTTCTTTTTAATTATTGATTATTGATTATTGATTTTGTTAAATATTAAAACTATAATAGTCTGACTTGACCGTTCTTGTATCATAGAGAAGTTTGGGGTCTTGTTCTGGTGGAGCGTCTATTGTAACTGGAATAAATCTGAGCTTAATTGGTTTCAAAACAAACGCACTATTATTTTCATTAAAGAATATGTCATTTTCCTCCACATTTGCTTCTATATTTTGATATCTCATAGCAAGCATTTGACAACCCATTTCTCGCATTACAACAGAACTTGGATTAGACGGATTAGCTCCCTTATTTGGAATACCAATAGTCATACATAATTTATTATATTCAATAAGTTCTGTAATATCTGAACCGTGTTGTAATTCATCATATGTTAGTTCTCTCATAAAGATAGAGTTACTAGTCATATTTACATATTCATAAAACTCTTTACATTCCAAGAATGAAATGTTACTTCTATCCACAATAATAGAAATTTTTCCCATTAGTTCCAATAATGGTGTCGCACCAAAATTGGTAACCAATTTGCGCTTTGAATTCTCGTAACTATACGACTTACTCATTAATAAGTCATTATATTGTTCCAAAATCTTTGCAAAATTCTTGTACATCTTTTGATTTTCACTCTTTATGCGTAAATGAAAAATAATTGGGTCTCCTGGATTAGGTGCTCCCGAAGACGAAAACGCATTATCTGTGATAGTCTTCATTATATCGCTAAATTTAATATAATTAAATGTTTCTTTTACACAGTAATTATCTGCTGTACTAGTTGCAACTACTGGCTCATCATCAATAGAATAAATTTCAAAATCAAGCCCTCTTACACCTTGCTTTAATAAATCCTTTAACGTACACATTGTTACATAATCATTTTTATAATTACCACCACTACAGCAATTATATGCTGATTTTATATAATAATCTCTTAAATTGTGTTTAAAATCCTGCTTTGTTTGCTTTATAGATAAAATATTAGTATTTAAATCTCCATATACCGTATCCATTAATTTACATTCTCTTGTAACCATATTATTGGCCATATTTACATATATAGTAATACCGACTATTAGTCCAAGTACACCGCCAATTATAGCACCTTTTTTGTCCATTATTGCCTGTCCTAAAACACTAAACATAACTGTTAATATAATTATTATTGCTATACCTCCCAAATTACCCGTGCCAGTATAATAGAAATAATATAACAGTCCAATTACAATTATTGAAAATGTAAGCATTGTTAATAATGTAATTGCCGTAGCTTCTTGCATATTTTTTAATTCATCTAAAATATTAACCACATTCTTTTTTACTTCGTCTGCTGTTGAATTTATTGAAGTTGTTGAATTATTGTTTGATGCCATCTTTTCTTTTATATAATATTGTATAAATATTTTTAACAAATAATGTTTTAACAAATATTATTAGTTAAAAAAATAATATGTTAGTATTATAACAATTAAATATGCCTGGAGGTCTTATGAATCTTGTATCTGTTGGACAGCAAAATATTATTCTAAATGGTAACCCATCTAAAACATTTTTTAAATCTACTTATGCCCAGTACACAAATTTTGGTCTACAAAAATTCCGTGTTGACTTTGAAGGCTCTAAAACACTGCGACTTCAAGAAGAATCAACTTTTACATTTAAAATCCCTAGATATGCTGACTTGCTTATGGATTGCTACTTATCAGTTGCGCTACCAAGCATTTGGAGTCCAATTTTGCCACCACAAGCCGATGCTACAACACAACAATGGGCTCCATATGAATTCAAGTGGATTGAGAATTTAGGAGCTAAAATGATTTCAAAAATAAGTATTACATGTGGTAACTATACGCTACAAGAATACAGTGGCGATTATTTATTATCAGCAGTTCAACGTGACTTTTCTGGTGTGAAGAAACAGCTATTTGATACAATGTCAGGTAATACGGCTGAATTAAATAACCCTGGTAACTCTGGGTCGCGCGTCAATTCTTATCCAAACGCATTTTATACATCTAATTTAGCTGGACCAGAACCATCAATTCGTGGCAGAATACTATATATTCCATTGAATAATTGGTTCGGCCTTAAGTCACAAATGGCATTTCCACTTACTTCATTACAATACAATGAATTACACATTGTTGTTACTATGAGACCAATCAATCAGTTATTTCAAATTCGTGATGTATTTGATTCTGTTTACAATTACCCATACATAGCACCTAACTTTAATTCTTGGTATATGCAGTTATATCGCTTCTTACAACCTCCTCCTGACATAGAAATTGGAATTTCATCTTATACAGATACTAGAACATTATGGAATGCCGATGTTCATTTAAATTGTACATATTGTTTCTTGTCGAATGAAGAGGAGCGATTATTTGCTTTAGAAGAGCAGAAATATCTTATTAAACAAGTTCATGAACAGCAATTCTTTAATGTAACTGGAGCAAATAAAATTGCTCTGGATTCACTAGGTATGGTCTCCAATTGGATGTTTTATTTCCAAAGAAGTGATATTAATTTAAGAAATGAATGGTCTAATTATACAAATTGGCCGTATAATTATATGCCTCTAGATGTAGTTCAAGCCTCATCCAGTGGAGATTATCTTATTTATAGAACAGATTCAACAGGAGCGCAAATTCCAGTTTATATTGGTCCCGGTGTTAACCCAAATGGTAACCTTACTGGATTGCTGATTACATCAAATTATTCTCCAGAAAATGACAAAATGATATTAGTACAAATGGGAATTCTACTTGATGGGTCTTATAGAGAAAATACACAACCTGCTGGTGTTTATAACTATATTGAAAAATATACACGAACAAGTGGTAATGCGCCTCCTGGAATATATTGCTACAATTTTGGAATCCAATCAAATAATTCAGATTTACAACCATCAGGAGCAATAAATATGAATCGATTTAGTCAAATTGAATTGGAATTTAATACAATTATTCCACCATTAGACCCTTTGGCTCAAAGTTTAACTATTTGCGACCCTCAAACTGGGCTAGTTATTGGTGTAAATAAGCCAACATGGCGAATCTATGACTACAATTTTAATTTGACGTTGTTTGAAGAGCGCATCAATATTGTTAATTTTGTTGGTGGAAATGTGGGCCTAATGTATGCGACTTAAATCCACCTTTTCACGCAGTTATGAAAGGTAGGAATTTGCAGCAGTTGGACCTATATCATAGAATAATCCAGTAGCAGTTAGTGTTGTAGGATATACAGGCGTTGACCTATATTGCTCTGGTTCAGCGGCATATTCGTAAGCCAATGCGTCGTCAATTAGTTGCGCTTTTGCGTTATATGCTGGTTGCCATATTTTGACACCATCATATGGTCTAGGCACTTTGGCGTCCTTATTAATTATCGATGCTTTTGTACCAATATCATACGTCAACGCAGAATGTTGGGGATTCTGGTTATAAATTAGACGACCTGTTTGTTCTTCACCTATAGGAATATAATTTTGTGGGTCTTTTGGAGCCATTTCATCATTTACTAGTTTATCATGAACCTTTTGTAACAAAGTTTTACATCCATCTTCATAACAATCTACATCAGTAGAACATTGTTTACCAGTTTTAGAACATTTGGCATTATAACAAGCATTTTGACAACTTTGGTCATCTGTCAATGGTAAATTAACAGAATGACTATATTTATTTACTAGGGTTTCATAATTTTCATTATTTGAAACATATGTATTTGGTGAAAATCCTTCTTTACACGAACAATTACTATCATCGCTATAATTATTGTGATATACAAAGCTGAAAAATAGTCCAATAAAAAATAATACTACTATTATTGTCAAAATAATATACTTGTATTTATTTGTAATATTTATATCTATCGTTTTACTTATATCTATCATTTTACGTATATCTATCATTTTATATAAATATATAAAATATATTTTCATTTTAGTATTTTAGAGATTAGTAAATTATCTACAAAATTTAATATATATTTATTATAAATAAATGTCAAATACAGATACAATTAAAGATACTATAGAAAGTAAAAAAAAGAATACGTCTAGGAATGACCCTGATATTGGTGGATTTATTAAAAACTATGGTATTGGTATTTTGGGAATTATTCTATTTGTAATATTTGGCACAATGGGTCTATATATGACTAAAGTAGCCAAATCTGGAATTTTACCTACTAATCCTGATTTTAAACCATATACTTGTGATGATAATAAAACAAACAATGATAATGTTACTATGAATATAATCCGCGAATTAGGTTTTAAAGGACTTGCATTTTGGCAACTATGGGGAGACACAACCAGAAGCTGGAATCAAACTGCAAAATTTAGCAAGGAAGAATTTGAAAATTCCTTTAAAAATACGTGGGTAAACAGCTTATTTGTAGCAGCAAATATAAAAGGAACTGATGGGGCTTCTGAAGTAACAAAATATTGCTCGGCTGTAATGAATAGCGCAGCCGCATACAGTTTTTCAACAATTCAAAACATATTTGGTGCGTTTGAGAATATAAATGAAACATTGTTTTTATTCATATTTGGGTTATTTGGTTTAATTTTATTGCCATTTTTTTTCTTGTATAATATGTTCAATTCTTTAATACAGCATATTAAAAGTATGTTTAAGTATAATTTTTTTAGCGACTGGTTTAAATATGAAACATATGAAGATAAATATGGTAATGATTGGAGAGTAAAAGGCAAACCATTTCATTTTCAAGATAAAGATAGTGTGCCACTAGCAGACAAAGTATGGAAATGGTCTAGTTTTATTTTATTAATATTGCCAGTTTCAATTGCTGTCATGGTTTTATCCATATTTATATTTTCCCCTTTATATTTGACATTTATGCCCATTTTTAGAACATTAATGGCAAAATACAATTTAAAAGAGAATGACCCACTTAATCCTGATAATTTTCAGAAAGATAAACCAAAAAACACATTACTCACATTTATTAAAGATACCTTTACATATAAAAGAACGTTTTTATTGTTATTGTCAATATTGAATTTATTTACTTGTGCGAATACATGGTTAGGGGAGAAGTACTTTGGTGCTATTATTATTGCTGTTATATTAGCTACTGTATTTTTTAATATTTTTACAATTACAGAACCAGATGATAATACAATGATTTTAATAAAATCTACTAAACCACAGTTAAAAGAAGTTAACTCGGAGGATGAGAATGAAGAAGAATGCGACCATCAAACAAAAATGGAAAATTTTGAAAAGGAATTAAATAAAAACATGGAAATTGTAAAAAGGTTAAAAGAATATTGCCAAAACCAAAATAATCCTCCAAGTTCCGGTGTAAAACAGGAAGATATTGACGAATTAAATACCATCATTGTCGATACTTTGGAACCTGAAGGGAAAAAATTAATGAAGGAATTTTCTAGAGTTGATAGGTTAAATAGTCCAAAAAAGAATATTGAATTTCAAGCTAAAATTAATGCTTATTCGAATTTTATTAAGACGGTAATAAATAAGAACGCATTAGAAGATTTGTTGAATACACCCGCTTTAGCGAATGATTCTGTATCAAGTGTTACACTTACACAAGGATTAGGTAGTGGTTTGGATTTAGGCAATGGTTTGGATTTAGGCAATAATAATAACAATAATAACAATAATAACAATAATAATAGCAATAATAACAATAATAACAATAATAACAATAATAACAATAATAACAATAATAACAATAATAATAGCAATACTGATTCTGATTCTGATAAAGAATTTGAATTAGGATTCAATGGTATTTTATTAAGATTACAAGAGTTTGGTAATACAAATACATTAGGAACTGAATATTTTGATAATTTAAATAATTTACAAAATAGATATGATGAAATAATTAAAAATAAATCGGATACAGATTTTGACCAGAAATTTAATGAAATTAGAGAAGAAATTATAAATTTTATATATAGTTTAAAAAATAGTTTAAACCTTTCCGAAAATACAACATTATGGTTACTTGAGGGCAAACAAATAAGAAACAATCCATCAGTAAAGGGAATAAACAAACGGGATTCAAGTAATAATAATGGTACGGGGGGAAGTGATGTTTTATCAGGAGTAGTTAATGCTGCTGGAGGGTTAGCAAGTATATTTGCCGGTGGCAACAGTTCAGAAAAAAAAACTTCAAATAAAAAACGTTTTAATATTAGATTAGTATAAAAATAAAATTATAATAAAACAAGACTAGTATAAAAACAATTTAAATAATAATTTCGTATATAAATTATTATATAAAAAATGCCAAAAAATAGTAAAAACATTAAAAATAATAAAAATAGTAAAAAAAAGAATAAAAGTAAAAATAAACTACCAGGAAAAAATGATAACAATTTAACGGATGATTTAGAAATAGAAACAGATAATTTAGATGTTCCATTTGTAAGCATTTGTACACCTACGTTTAATCGCAGGCCATTTATACCATTTATTAAAAAATGTATTGAAAATCAAGAATATCCAAAATCTAGAATCGAATGGATTATTATAGATGACGGAACAGACCCTATTGGTGACCTTGTAGAAGACATTGAATACGTTAAATACTTTTATTATTCAGATAAAATGCTACTAGGTAAAAAGCGTAATTTAATGCACAGTAAATGTTCAGGTGATATTATTATTTATATGGATGATGACGACTATTATCCCAAAGACCGTGTTTCACACTCAGTTAAAACTTTATTAGAAAACCCAGACTATCTGATTGCTGGAAGCAGTGAGATGCATATTTACTTTGATTCTAGAAACGCAGTATATCAATGCGGTCCTTATAAAGATTATCACGCAACAGCAGCAACATTTGCTTTTAAAAAAGAATTATTATTACAAACTAGTTATAATGAGGAAAATGCTTTAGCCGAAGAGCGACATTTTCTAAAAAACTATACAATTCCTTTAAAACAATTAGATACACAAAAGTCTATAATGGTATTTTCTCATAAGCACAATTCATTAAATAAGGAAAAGTTGCTGGATAATATGGAGGCAACTAAAACCAAGTTATCGCGCTTTAATGTTGACGATTTTATTGAAGACACAGATTTAAAGCAATTTTATATGGTAGATATGAATAATTTATTAACAAATTATGAACCAGGTAAACCGGAAAATAAACCTAAGTTGATGGAACAAATGAAACATATGGAAGAAGAACGTAACCGGCGATTAGATGACCATAATAAAATGTTAGAAGCGCAAAAACGTATTTTAATGATTAAAAAACTGAACTCTGAAGAATCAAGTCATGAGAAGCAAATAGCTAATTTTGAGAAGCAAATAGAGGATAAAGTGTGTTTAATTAATGAACTTTTAAAAAAGATAAAGGACTTAACAAATGAACTTAATGAATATAAAACAAAGGCAATTAATAATATATAAAATAATTTAAAGATATACTTGTATATAAGTATATACTAGAATAAAAATGCCTCAGGTCGATTATTTTACCAACGCCAACGATACTGCTGATAACAAGGATACAAATAAATTGTCTATACCTTTAGACAAGAATTATCATAAGGTTATCAGAAGCGCGGTTGATGAGAAAGCAACACTTAAAAATGGTTATACTACTTATAAAAAAGTGCCAGTTGGTATTTATGGTAGCGGGCCTGTTGGTACACGCATTCGAAATGCGGTGACAGGAATTAGATATGATTATAAGGTTGGTTCTGTAGACCAGGATTTGTTATATTCTGTTGCGTTGTGTACTGGTGAGAATGGATTGAAGGAGTCTGTATCAATGTTTTATGATAGTCCGGAGCAATATGAGAAGCATATGTTTACAGAAATTGATTCTTATAGAAAGGCACACTGGCATATGGAGCGAAACTAAATATTTTTTGGGTTCCAAATATAAGTAGAAAATGAAAAGAAGAAAAAATTAATTATTTATTTTTTATAATATTTTTTATTATAAAAAACTTATTTTACACAATTATAAATCATCAGCTTCAATATCAGATAAAACAATATCTTCGGTGTCTTCGGCATCTTCCTTTGTGTATTTTTCTAGATACCTATAAATGCGATTAATATCTAGCTTAGATATTTCATAATTTTCAAATAATTGGGACAATTCAGTATCTCCAACTGGATATTTATTTTTAATATCTAAAAAGAATGCGAACATGTCTTTCTTATCCATTCCTAATTGTTGGCACAAATTTTGAATAAATATAGAATTATTGTATTCTGTGGAATATTTTGTTAGTACCTTTGTAAATCGAACCTCTGCTGGATTGAATTTTTGTTTTTTGGAAGTTGATGTTTTATTATTTATATCAGGTTTACTATCATTTAAAAAAGACTCATGATACAGCCGATTATTATTAAATGTTTTTATTAGAGAACTCATTTCATTAAATTGCCAAATCTGCTTCTGAAACGTGATGCGGTCAATATAATCGGCAAAACACATATTATCTAAAATTTTTAAATAAAAAGGGATAGATTCGTCTTTTGCCTGTTTGCCAATAACATCTATAATATTCTCGTGATATAATAGACCAACAATAGTCCTGTCAGTTTCATTCATAATGGTTAAATGGTCTTCTAACAAATAATTATTATTAATTAGTTTTTTTGTAATTTGTCTAGTGTCGTCATTATACGACTTCATTAAGAATATATTTTGAATAATATTATTATTTAATATGTCCTGTTTATTTTTATATAGCTCGTAAATTGTTGTTAGTTTTCTTAAATCGCCTTGAATAAAATTAATTATATTAGGTTTTATTGTTTCGTCAATCGATGGGATTATCTGGTTTATAATATTATTCATTTGTACTCTTGTGGGTGATTTCAATTCAATAACGTGACATACCTTCATTAATTCCTTGATTTTTTTGTCAATATGGTAATTCCCTATACAAATAATTGGATTTAATGTAATATCTTCTAGACGCTGTTTTTTTGTTTTTTTTGGTCTAATAATTTTTATTAAAGAGTTTATTCCTCCTTTATCACCATTATTCATTCCATCAATCTCGTCCATTATAATGGCTATTCGTTTTACTTTCTTATGAAACATGCTCATAATATTTTTATCAGACATATTATGCTTCGTAATTGTGTCAATAATTGATTTATTGCGAATATCACCGGCATCATATTTAATAATATCATAGTCTAACTCTTTCAAAATATTTGTGACAAATGTTGTTTTGCCTGAACCCGGGTCACCATAAATATAAATGCCTTTTTTGGTTGTTAGATTATGTTTAGTTTGTTCAAAATTTGTTAGTATATCTTTGATTTTATTAGTTTCTTCTTCTCTTTCTAATAAGATATTTATATTATTCATGTCCATTTAATATATTTGATTAGGTTCTTTTTATGTTGATTTTTACTAAATCCAAGTTTTTTCAAAGTTTCTTGTATTAAAGCTTTGCATTTTTGAGAATCATTATCAATACAATAACTATTTAAGAATACCAAATAATTCATATAAATACAATGTCTGTATAAATAATTCTTTAAATTTAACCATCTATCAAGATTATCAACTAACAAACGACTAAATACAAAATCATGGTCTTTTCGAATAATACTTCGAATATATTCTTCAATATTTTTATTACAAATAAAAAGATATTGTTGTAGTAATTTGTGGTTTATTTCATATAGCACTTTGCTCCAAAATATTTTTACTATTGGAGGTACATAGGATTCAATAAGTGACACTATTTCATTGGGTAATTTGTTTATATTATTTAGTAATTGTTTTGGGTTTTTAAAAAACATTTTATCTATAGCAACTTGTCTTAAATTATATTATAAATAAATTTTTATAATATAATTTGTTGTATTAATCTATTTACAAAGTATTTTACAATGGTTAAGAGCTGGAACTAGGAGGCGGTGTATTACAGGGATTGTCAACACCATATGTAATTCCATCCCATGTTACACCACAACGGCTTGCCCATGTATATTTAGAACAAGTACCATTTTCAGCATTGAACGGTGATACATTAAAATTCATCGTGTTTCTATTACCCGTTCTAGGTAAATTACATTTGCCTAAACTTTTGGAATTATAACATGCCTCCCCATCACCTTTTAAATCTAGCCAATAATCTGGACATGAACCTACAATAGGAGGCCAAACCATTTTAGAACTGGATTTAGATAATGAAATGCCAATAATAACTAACAAAATTATTAGACATATTATAGCAAAAATTAATATTATTTTTTGAAAAGATAGTTCCATTATATAAAATAAATATATAAAATAAATATATAATTTTTATATACAATAATATTATATATTATGAATAATCAAATGACAAATACAAATAGTGGCAAAACAAATGGCAGAGTTGATATATTAAATCCACCAGATATTGCCCAATTATTTCAAATGTATGACAAAATTCCAGCAAATCAATGTACAACATTTAGGAACGCAACTATAGGTCAATGGGATGAAACCGCACTGTCAACTGCTTATTTTTCTAAAGAAAATATTCAAATTTTACAAAATGGAATAAGAGCTGGTGTTTATAAAATATCAAATGGTCAATACACAATTGGCCCTCAAGATTGTGACAGTTTGAAGATTATAATGCGTGCTATTTTTCTACAATATTCCGCAAATTTGTCTCAAAATATTTCCGGACAAATTCAAAAACTTAACCAAATGGTATTGGATTATGCTGTTCCAAAGGTGTATAGTGAAGCACAAGGATATATCAAATATTTACATGATGCTAGCACATTAGTTGTACCTTTAGCTGCGCCTGTTTGTGATACACAATTTGATAAACGCAATTATAAGATGCCTAAGTGGTTTTAAAGCATTACAAAGTAATGCGACTGTTTTTTTAATTATTATTTGTTATTATTATTATATAATGTCCAACAAACCAATTTGTGCTATTGCGGTTTTTAATGATACCATTAAAGGAACTGTACAATTTACTGAAGATTTTGATAAAAAACAAATCAGAATAGACCTTAATATTAAAGGACTAATTCCAAATTCATTACATGGATTTCACGTTCACGAAGCCGGAGATTTAACTGATAAATGTACAAGTATGTGCTCTCATTTTAACCCTTACGGAAATACTCATGGATGTCCTGGTATGAAAGAAAGACATGTAGGGGATTTAGGTAATATTGCTACCAATAATAAAGGTGAATCAAAATATACTTTTTATGATAATATTATTAAACTTAGAGGTTCTAAAGCCAATATAATTGGAAGAGGTTTAATTATTCACGAAGATGAAGATGATTGTGGAAAAGGTGAAAATGCCGAAAGTTTAAAGACAGGTAATGCTGGCAAAAGGATTGCGTGTGCGGTTATTGGATATTCAAAAGAAAATTTTAAATAATAGCAAAAACAAAAAATAATTATTTTAAATTAATTAGTATTTAAACCCAATCTATTTTATAATAATATTATTAAAATGTTGACTAGGTCTAGATTGTTAACAAATTCTATTATAAAACGACCCTATTGGACTCCTAATAGTAATACTAATACAAATATGGTTCAAGGATTTATAGATTACGAAAAATATATCCAAGATATCAATGCTAAAGACAAACAAATTAACGACATTCATATGTATTTTAAGCATTTGAATAATGTTAACGCAGAGCAATCAAGAGAGTCGAAAAAAATTCTATCTAATATATCAAGAATAAATGAAACAATCCCTGAACAGAATTATTGGATTTTACATAGCGTATTATTATCCTATGTTGGTCTATTCACATACATTTTCAAAATGTAAATAAAAAAATATAATAATAAACACCAATTATTATATTTTACAAACTAATAACTAATAACTAATAACTAAAATACAACTTAGCTATTTAAGCCTCCTCCAATTGGACTTTCTTACCTCCTATTTTCTTTACAATCTTGCCCTTAACTACTATTGATGACGATTTATTTGTTTTTAGACCATTAATCGCAATATCACGCTCTAATCTGTAATTGGTATATTCCTGCTCCAATACCGACAATTCTCTTAACCACATTTGTTGGCAACTCGTCGCAATAATTTCAGCTAATTCAGCTTGTTTTCTCTTATGCTCATTCATGAGTTTCTCAACATTTTCTTCAGACACTGAGTCCATTGGCATCCTAACCAAATATTTGTACTCTTCATCTATAGTTGATTCACTTGTTACAATCTTCTGATAACCCTTATTCTGTAATAATTTAATGATTTCATCCTTCTTCTTCTTACGCAAATCAACGCTACCACTTAGTACTTCTTGAATGTATCTGACTTTATTTGATAAGACAACTAACTCTTTTTCTAAGACATCAATTAGATATGCCTTTCTTTTACCATAGTATTCCAATCTTGTATCAAAGAAATCATCAATAATTTCACTTACAGCATTGTATTTAGTCAACTTGTCTTCAGAATTAAACAGATTCATATTTGTTGTACTGCTGGTATTATATAGCTTTAAAACCTTCTCTACTCCATTACAACCATAGTCACCCTTTGATTGTTCCAGTTCTTCTAATTTGCCTTTGTTAAACGTGATAATAAAATCTACATTCGTGTCCTTACTTTTATCATCATATTCCTTTACATAAGGTGTACTCTTTTTCTTTTCTTTATTACCCTTATTTTCTTTTTCTTTTTCTTCTTCCTCTAGTTCTTCTAAAAGCTCTTTGAAGTCCTCTGTCCAGAAACCAATTGGTAACTCAGTAACACGAATCTTATCTGGACCAAGTTTTTCATAAGTACCTTTGAATAAATATCTACTATCTCCGACCTTTGATATAGAGCCATTGAAGCCCTCGTAATAAGGCATGAATTCTTTTATAAGACTTGCTGAAGACAGTTTGTCCTTTAGATATTGAATAATGTCTTTCGGATTGTAGCACATGATTTCAGTACTAAAACCAGTACCAATTCCCTTTGAACCATTGACTAGAACCATTGGAATAATTGGCACATAGAATTGAGGCTCAACCGGTGTCCCATCATCTGACAAATATTTAAGGACATTATCATCTTGCTCAATAAATATACAACGTGTTATCTTCTCCAGACAAGTAAATATATATCTGGGAGATGATGCGTCTTTGCCACCCTTAATTCTCGACCCAAACTGTCCTGATGGAACAAGTAAATTCACATTATTGGAGCCAACAAAATTCTGTGCCATACCTACAATTGCCTGGTTAAGAGATTCCTCACCATGATGATAACAAGAATGCTCAGATACATAACCGGAAAATTGGGCTACCTTTATTTCTGAGGACAGTCGCTTTTTAAAAGCGGAATACAAAATTTTTCTCAATGATATTTTTTGACCGTCCATCAGATTTGGAATGCTACGGTCACAATCATATTTAGAGAAATGGATTAGCTCCTTATTAATAAACTCTTCATATGTAATCATTGGCTTACTTGTGTCTACATAACTCTCTCTGTCGTAAACATTTTCCAACCAATCTTTTCTATCATCTGCTCGCTTCTTATTGAATACCATATCAATCGCATCATCACTTGATTGTGTATGCTCAAAACCAACAAAACGCTTCTCCTCAAAATACTCAACAAACTCGTTTTTCGTAGATGTACCTAAACCCTTGTAATATTTGATATGCCATCCTTTTGTGTCTGTTGCCGCACTATTTTTCCAAGTATTGTATTCACCATCATTATAAAACTTGAGTTCTTGTTGGCCTTTTTTTGCCTTCAAAATAGGAGTATTCATAAATCCAATAAATCCAGGAATGTGTGCTAAAGACACCCATTCATTCTGAAACAAATTAATACACAAGCCTTTAATATGTGACCCATCCAAATCCTGGTCAGTCATAAATACTACTTTGCTGTAACGCAATGATTTATTTACGTCAGCAATTGATGTATATGTCTTGCCAGTTTCAAGACCTAATATCTTCTTGATTTCAGCAATTTCCTTGTTTTCAGACACCTTCTTCTGTAATTCGCCTCTTACATTCATCACCTTGCCTTTCAAAGGATACACGCCAAATACGTTTCTATCTTCAGATGACAGTCCAGAAATGACTCCAGTTTTGGCTGAATCTCCCTCACAAAAGATTAAAACGCAGCTAGATGATTTATCAGTGCCAGCCCAATTCGCATCAGTCAGCTTCGGAATGCCTCGAATTGACTTAGATTTAGTACCATCAGTTTTCTTTGCCGCCTTGTTTTCCTTAACTTCTGTGATTTGAAGCGCCGCATCCATGACACCCATTTTGGCGACCTTTTCAATGAATTTATCACTGACTTCACACTTGGAACCAAATTTCGATGACGGAGTATTCATAAAATCTTTGGTCTGACTATCAAATGCCGGGTTTTCAATGTCGCATCTTATAAACAGAATGAGTTGCTCTTTTATGCTGTTTGGATTTACCTTGACCTTCTTCTTCTTCTCAATAAAGTCGCATAACTTTCGTGTGATTTGTCCTAGAAT
>Ga0214919_10006437_pt1 | contig 16151 bp, 18 predicted proteins | sample LL1503_MetaG_FD_177994 | JGI IMG/M metagenome (GOLD analysis project Ga0214919, IMG submission 177994) | Freshwater microbial communities from Lake Lanier, Atlanta, Georgia, United States - LL-1503 | ecosystem: Environmental > Aquatic > Freshwater > Lake | place: USA: Georgia | collected... | reverse complement strand
AGCAGGATGCCGGGCTGATATTAGTGATTTATAAACAATTCTCTGGAGTGCTAATTTAATGTCGGATATTAAATTTACACAAGTTTTCCAGAAGGCTCTATACAGCCTTGTTTTCATGCTTATTTTGGTGCCTGGCAGCAGTTTTGCGCAGGCGCTCGAGGATACGTTGCGGGCCGCGCTTGAAGGCGAGCTGGTCACGCTTCAGAAACTGCTGGACCGCGGGACCAGCCCGGATACGACGGACGCGGAAGGCAATACGCTCCTGATGCTTGCCGCCCGTGGCGGGCATGTCAAAGTGGCCCAGTTGCTGGTTTCCCGGAAAGCCTCGGTGACCCAGAAAAGCAAGGTTGGCGATACCGCGCTGATGGCGGCGGCCCTCAAAGGGGAAATACCGATGGCGGCTTTCCTGCTGGAGCAAGGCGCCGAGCTGAATCCCGCCGGGTGGGCGCCGCTGCATTACGCCGCCTTCGAGGGGCGCGCACAGATGATCACTTTCCTGATCGGCAAAGGCGCTAGCAAGGATGCGCCGGCGCCGAACGAATTCACCGCGCTGATGCTTGCCGTGCGTGGAGGATTTGAGGATGCCACTCGTTCGATGCTGTACGCCGACCCGGATGTGAACTACAAAACCCATGGCGGGGATACGGCCCTCAAGCTGGCGAGCCAGAAAGGCTATGCGCCGATGGTTGAGTTGTTGAAGCGGGCGGGTGCGACGGAATGATGCAGTTTAAGTAATTGAATGGCAGAACGATTCAGCCAGATCGAATATTTAACATAATACACATTGTGTCCAATCCGAGGCGATCCAAACCAGCCTCGTATCAGTTCAACCGACCCGCAGGAGGCACCGGCAGCCGGGCCACGGGGATCCCTTCCTCGACCATCTCCTGATGCTCTTCCTCGGTCGCTACGCCACGGATTGCCCGGGCTGGTGCTTCTTCGTAATAGATCCGCCGGGCTTCTTCCGGGAAGGACTTGCCGACGTCCTCGCTCTTGGTCAGCAGTTCATCGAGCATCCGGGAATAGAGCATCTGCGCGATCGCAAAAGGGTCCTTGCTTTCAGCGGGCTTGGGCGCCTTGGGGCGTTCGACCGCGCCGACGTTGATCCGCGTGGCCGACGGCATACGTTCGACCTGCGAATCCGAGCAGGACGGGCATGCCAGCAAGTTGCGCTCCTGTTGCGAGGAAAAGTCCCCGGAGGAAGAGAACCAGCCCTCGAACCGGTGGCCTGCGCTGCATTTGAGATCATAAACAATCATCCAGCGAGTTTAACCGAACCGGATCGCGCCCATGCAGGGACGGACAACCTTTTCGAATTAGAATCGACCGCATGATTACTGATCGTATCGAAGGCAAATGGATCGACCTGTTCGCGGACGTTTTTGCGCGCTGCAAGGTCGAACCGGGCGACGCCTGCGCCATCCTCTCCGAAACCCAGTCCCGCCAGCTGAACGTACAGCTGGCCGAACTGGCGCTGCTAAAACTCGGCGCGCGCCCCTTCCACGTGATTGTTCCCACCCCCCGCCAGACGGCCCCGGTGCCGATCCGCTCGACCGGGGCGTCGGTGGCCCTGCAAGGACTCGGACCCGCGCTGGCGGCCCTGGCGGCCTCGACCTTCGTCGCGGACCTGACTGTCGAAGGGCTGATGCACGCAGCCGAACTGCCAGCAATCCTCAAGGGAGGAGCCCGGGTCTTGTACGTTTCCAACGAGCACCCGGAAGCCCTCGAGCGACTCGCCCCCTCCTCTGCCGACGAACAAAAGGTGAGGGCAGGCATGCGCCTTTTGCGCGGGGCCAAGGCCATGCAGGTCACCTCACCCGCTGGCACCGACCTGGCCATCCGGGTCGAAGGGGCGCAGGTCGGCGGGGTCTGGGGCTACACGGAGAAGCCGGGCACCCTGTCCCACTGGCCCGGCGGCCTGTGCCTCGCGTTTCCCAAGGCCGGCAGCGTGAACGGCACGCTGGTCATGGCGCCCGGGGACATGAACCTCACCTTCAAGCGCTACCTCGAGTCGACCGTCCGCCTGAAGATCGACAACGACTATGTCACCGCAATCGAAGGCACCGGACTCGATGCCGAATTGATGCGCGAGTACTTTGCCGCCTGGGGCGACAAGGAGGCCTACGCGGTCTCCCATGTGGGCTGGGGCATGAATCGCGGCGCGCGCTGGGAAGCCATGACCATGTACGACAAGCGCGACTGCAACGGCACGGAGCAACGCGCCTTTGCCGGCAACTTCCTCTATTCGACCGGCGCGAACGAAGTCGCCGGGCGACACACCCTGGGACATTACGACCTGCCGCTGCGCCATTGCACCGTGACCCTCGATGGCCAGCCCGTCGTGGCAGACGGCGTACTCCAGGGGGACCTCGCATGACCAGCCTGGTCTTCCTGCACGGCATCGGCGGCGGACAGGCGGCCTGGGACAGGCAGGTCGCGTTTTTCGGCTCGCGCGGCTACCGCACGCTGGCCTGGGATGCGCCCGGCTATGGGGGCAAGCCACAGGTCGAGCCCTACACGTTCGAGAATGTCGCAAGGGCGCTGGAGTCCGCCATCGACGGCATGACCGCAGACCCGGTCGTCGTGGTCGGCCACAGCATGGGGGGCATGATCGCGCAGGAGGCGTACGCCCTCTTCCCGCAGAAAATCCGCGCACTGGCCCTGACCTTCACCAGCTCGGCGTTCGGCGGTACAAGCAGCGATTTCGCGCAGCAGTTCATCGATGCGCGCATCAAGCCGCTCGACCTCGGGCGCACGATGGCGGAGATTTCCTCCGGGCTGATGAAGACCATGCACGGCACGCTGTCCGACCCAAGCGGCCTCATGCTGGCGGCGAAGGTCATGTCCTCGGTGCCCCCGGACACGTACCGGAAGGCAGTCGCGATGCTGACCACCTTCGATCGGCGCGCGCTGCTGCCGCAGATCAGCGTGCCGACGCTGGTCCTGTCCGGCAGCGACGACATGGTCGCCCCGGCCAAGATGATGGAACGTATCGCCCAGAAGATCCCGGGCTCGGAGTATGTCTGCCTGCCCGGCTGCGGCCACCTCGGGCCGATGGACCAGCCCGACGCGTTCAACGCCGCCCTCCTCTCCTTCCTGCAGCGCCACAGCCTATGATCGACCCCCGTTACAGCGTGACCGGCTCGAACTACCCGCTCACCGACAAGCAACGCGAGCTGATTGCGCTCGTCGACGAGATCGGCCCGGGGATAGCCGCCCGCGCAGAGCGCTACGACCGGGAGGCGAGCTTTCCCTTCGAGAACTATGCCGACATGCGCAAGGCCGGGCTGCTGGGCCTGTGCGTGCCGGAGAAGTTCGGCGGGCGCGGCGCGGACCTGCGCACCTATGCCATCGTCTCAGCGACGATTGGCAAGTACTGCGGTGCGACCGCCCTGACCTTCAACATGCACGCCTGCTCCACGCTCTGGCCGGGGATCCTCGCCGACGACCTCGACATGACGCCCGAGCAGCGCGCCGAGCACGAGCAATACCGCCAGCTGCATTTCAAGCGCGTGGTCGAGGATGGGGCGGTCTATGCGCAGCCGTTCTCGGAAGGCAGCGCAGCCGCTGCGGGCAAGGCCCCGTTCGGCACGCTCGCCACCAAGGTGGACGGCGGCTGGAAGATCAATGGCCGGAAGATTTTTGCGTCGTTGTCGGGGGCTGCGGATTACTACGGTGTGCTTTGCACGGAGGAAAAGCCGAACCTCTCGATGCGCGACACGCTCTACATGGCTGTCCCCGGCAATTCGCCCGGCCTGACGATCACCGGCGAGTGGGATCCGCTCGGCATGCGCGGCACGGTGTCGCGCACGCTGGTTTTCAAGGACCTGTTCGTACCTGACGACGCAGCGATGATGCCGCGTGGCGTGTATTTCCAGGCTGCGAGCCGCTGGCCGCACATGTTCACCACGCTGTCGCCGACCTACATGGGCATCGCGATCGCGGCCTACGAGTTCACGATCAAGTACCTTCGCGGCGAGGTTCCAGGCATGCCCCCGGTCAAGCGGCGCATGTATCCCACCAAGCAGATCGCGGTTGCGGAGATGTTCGTGAAGCTCGAGCAGACGCGGGCGCTCTTCCTGCGCATGCTCGACGATGCGCGCGTCGATCCGCCCAAGGATGCGCGCCTGCGCGCCTACGCGACCCAATACACGATCATGGAAAACGCCAACGACCTCTGCCGCCTTGCGATCCGCACGTGCGGCGGCCAGTCGATGCTGAAGAGCCTGCCGCTCGAGCGCCTCTATCGCGACTCGCGGTGCGGCGCGCTGATGCTGCCGTGGACCGCGGAGCTGTGCCTCGACCGCATCGGCCGCGAGGCGCTGTACGAGTCCGGCGAAAAAGACGATTGAACCTTTCGCGCATCGTTGAGCGCTGGGCGGACCACACGCCCGGACGCACGGCCTTCCATTTCCACGGCGAGGACATTTCGTACGCGGAACTCTGGCGGCGCACGGAGCGGACCACTCGGCAACTGGCCGGCGCCGGGATCAGCCACGGGGATCGCATCGCCTTCCTCGGCTACAACCACCCGGATATGCTCGCGCTGCTCTTCGCGGCGGCCCGGCTCGGTGCGATTCTCGTTCCGCTCAACTGGCGGCTGACCGTGCACGAGCACAAAGTCATCCTCGCCGACTGCGCGCCCGTGCTGCTCTTTTTTGAACCAGAGTTTGCAGCGCATGCGGCAGAGTTGCCGGTAGATACGAGGCACGCCATGGGCGCTGCGTTGCCGGAAGCAGACCCCAGGCTCACCGGCTCGGACGACGTCGAAGTGCTGATCGTCTATACCTCCGGCACCACGGCCGCGCCCAAAGGCGCAGTGCTCACGCAATCGGCCCTGCTGTGGAACGGGCTCAATTCGATCCATGCGCACGACCTGCGCCAGGACGACCATGTGCTCTCGCCGTTGCCGATGTTTCATGTTGGCGGCCTCAACAACCAGACCCTGCCCGCCTTGCTGGCCGGCGCCACGGTCACGCTGCATAAGCGCTTCGAGCCGGGGCAGTGGCTCGCCGATGTGGCAACGCGCAAGCCCACGCTGTCGCTTCTGGTGCCGGCGACGATGCAGGCCGTGATCGGGCATCCCGACTGGGACAACACCGACCTGTCCTCCCTGCGCATGCTGAATACCGGATCGATGGTGGTGCCCGAGTCGCTGATCCGTGCCTTCCACGCACGCAAAGTGCCGGTCGGGCAGATCTACGGCGCCACCGAAACGGCGCCTCTCGCAGCGGTGCTGATGGCCCACGATGCCTATGCCCGGCCGGGCAGCGCAGGCAAGGCAGCACTGCACTGCGAAGTCAGGATCGTGGATCACGAAGTGCAGGTGCGTGGCCCGAACGTGATGCGCCGCTATTGGAACAACCCCGAGGCCACTGCGGCGGCTTTTGCGGAGGACGGCTGGTTCCGGACCGGGGACCTCGGCCGTTGGGACGAGGACGGGTTCCTGTGGATCGACGGGCGCTCGAAGGACCTGATCATTTCCGGCGGCGAAAACATCCACCCGGCCGAACTCGAGAACGTGCTGGCCGATTGTCCTGCGATTGCGGAGAGCGCGGTCATCGGTATCGAAGATGCGAAGTGGGGCGAGTCCGCGTGCGCCGTCATCGTTAGGCAAGCTGGCGCCCAGTTGGACGAAGCAGGCGTCCTCGCGTTGTTCAAGGACCGCCTCGCACGCTACAAGCACCCGCGGCGCGTCGTGTTTTTTGAAGCGCTGCCAAAGAATGCGATGGGCAAGGTGCAGAAGTTCGAACTCAAGAAACTCGTGACAGGACGGTAACCATGCGGATTGCGGTACTCGGAGGGGGCAACGGCAGTCATGCCGCAGCGGCCGACCTCACTGAACAAGGGCACGAAGTTCGCTTCTGGCGGCGCGATGCAGCCGCATTTGCGCCGGTGCTCGCCTCGGGACGCCTGACGCTCAAGGATTTCAAGGGCCGCCGCGAGGTGAAACTTGCGCTCGCCACCAGCCACCTGGCCGAGGCCGTGAAGGGTGCGGAACTGCTGGTCCTGCCGGCGCCGGCGTTTGCACAGGCCGACATCGCGGGCCAACTTGCCTCCTGCGTCGAAGACGGCCAAGTGGTGTTCCTCCCGCCAGGCACCTTCGGCAGCTATGTCATGGCCCGGGTCATGCGCGATGCGGGCTGTCGCGCGCAAGTCTCGTTCGCGGAAACCGGCACCCTGCCCTACCTCACGCGGCTCCATGGCCCGGCAGAAGTGGCCATCACCATTCGCGCCACGCGCCTGCCGACCGGCGTGTTCCCTTCGAAGGACTCGCTGCGGGCGCTCAAGATCGTCGCGGGTGCCTATCCGAGCGTGGAGCCGATCGAAGACGCCCTGTCCGGCGCTTTGATGAACGCAGGCCCCATCATCCATCCGCCGCTGATCCTGATGAACGCCGGCCCGCTGCAGCACTTCGACAAGTGGGACATCCACAACGAAGGCACGCAGGTGGCGATCCGCCGCGTCACCGACCGGCTCGACGGCGAGCGCATGGCCGTGCGCGAGGCACTAGGCTACGGGGGCTACCATTTCCCGTTGCGCGATCACTACGAGAGCGACCGCTGGATGTACGGCAACGCCCACGACAAGCTCGTGGACAGTGGCGACTGGCGCGAGAAGATCGACCTGACCACGCACCGTTACATGCGCGAGGACGTGGAGTATGGGTTGGCCTTCCTGGTCTCGGTCGCGCGCTGGGCGGGCGTGGCCGTCCCCGTTGCAGAGGGCCTGCTGGCGATGGGCGGCGCAGTGTGTGGCGCCGATTTCATGCGCGGCCCCCGGACGCTGCAGGCGCTGGGCCTCGATAAATTCGACGCGGCCGGGATGCAGCGACTGCTGAAGGAGGGTCTCTGAGCATGGCCGCTCCCGCCCTGGTGGCCTCGCTCGGCGCCGGCCGCATGGGACGAGGCATCGCGCATGCCTTCGCCTATGCGGGGCACCCGGTCCTGCTGGTGGATATCAAGCAGCGTTCCGCCGAAGACGCCCGCAGGCTCGAGGCGGAAGCCCTGGCGGAAATCGATTCCAACCTGCGCGCGCTGGCCGGACTCGGCGCCTTCGAGGACTCGGAGCGCGCGGAGATCCTCGCGCGTGTGCGGTTCGTCCCCCGGGACGGTGCGGCAGGGGCCCTGCGCGACGCAAAGATCGTTTTCGAAGGGGTGCCGGAGGTCCTGGAGGCCAAGCGCGAGGCCTTTGCATTCGCCTGCCCGCTTCTCGCTCCCGGAACGATACTGGCTTCAACCACCTCGACATTCCTCTCAGGCGCCCTCGCCGCTTACGTTTCGGATCCTGCCCGCTTCCTCAATGCGCATTGGCTGAATCCCGCCTACCTCGTTCCCCTGGTGGAATTGTCCCCGCATGCCGGGACGGATGCTGCCGCGCTGGAAAGCATGAAAGCCATGCTCGAATCCATGGGAAAGGTTCCCGTCGTCTGCTCGGCGGCACCGGGATTCATCGTGCCGCGCCTGCAGTCGCTGCTGATGAACGAGGCGGCGCGCATGATCGAACAGGGGGTGGCCACGGCCGAAGACATCGACAAGGCGACCCGGCATGGGCTGGGGTTCCGCTATGCCTCGATGGGCGTGGTGGAGTTCATCGACTTCGGCGGCAACGACATCCTCTACTACGCCAGCCGCTACCTTGCCCAGGCGCTGAATGACCCGCGCTACGGGTCGCCTGGGATCGTGGACCGCTACATGCAGGAAGGCCGCAATGGCGTGCGCAGCGGCCAGGGCTTCTATGACTGGCGCGATGTGGACACCGATGCCTACCGAAAAGACGCGCTCGGCCGCCTGCTCGCGATGCTGCGCCACCAGGACATGCTGCGGCCGCCCGGCGCAGCGCTCAACGAAACACCCAAAAAGGAGAACGCATGAAACGCACCTTGCTCCGCACCACCCTTGCCGCTGTACTGCTTGCCAGCACGGCCCTGCCCGTCGTGGCCCAGTCGATTCCCACGGTCCGGGTCGGCTGGACGATCCCTGCCGAGGAGGCCAAGTACTGGCTGATGCGCCGGCCGCAGGAGTTTCCGAACCTCGGCAAGACCTACAAGATCGAATTCATCCAGTTCCAGGGCACGACCCCGATGGTGCAGGCCATGGCCGCAGGGGCGCTGGACTGCTCGACGCAGGCGCCGCTTTCGCTCGCGCAAGGCGCCGTCGAGAGCGACCTGAATGCCTATATCGTTGCCCAGCACGCCGGTGAGAAGCCGGGATCCTTCTCGGTCTACTGGGCCGTCAAGGCCGAATCGCCGATCAAGACGCTAGCCGACATGAAAGGCAAGACCGTGGGCATCAACGTGTACGGCTCGGGCGTCTATTACCCCATGGCGCTGCTCCTGCGCAAAAACGGCCTGGATCCGGAAAAGGACATCAAGCTGGTTGAAACCGGCTTCCCGCCCTCCGAGGATGCGATCCGCTCAGGTCGGGTCGACGTCGGCGTGATGATCCAGCCCTTTGCGGCGCGCGCCGAGGCCAAGGGTGGCCTGCGGAAACTGTTCGCGCTCTCGGACATCCAGCAGAACATCGTCCATATCATCGAAGTGTGCAAGAAGGAGTTCGTCGACAAGAATCCCGAGGCGGCGAAGAGCTATGTGCGCGACCTGACCGCCGGGATGAAGAAGGCGCTGGCCAACCGCAACGAAACGCTGCAGGTCGTATCCGAGGTCACCAAGGCGCCGGTGGCGGGACTCGACACCTACCTGCTCAAGCCGGTCGACTTTGCGCGCGAGCCTGGGGCCCGGCCCAATTTCGCCGGCATCCAGGCCATGTTCGACCTGTACCAGCAGGCGGGCCTCCTCAAGAAGCCCCTCGATGTGAAGCAGTTTCGTCGTGACGACGTAACCGCGCCGCTGGAGTAGCCGCTTGATCGAGATCGACCGCCTGTCAAAATCCTTCGCGACCACCACCGGCGCGACGCACCAGGCCCTGGCCGACATTTCACTGACGGTCTCCGCGGGGGAGTTCGTCTCCATCCTCGGGCCGTCGGGCTGCGGCAAGTCGACGCTGCTCTACATCGTCGGCGGCTTCGTGCCGGGCACGGGCGGCCAGGTGCGCGTCAATGGCAAGCCGGTCAGCGGCCCGGGCCCCGACCGGGGCCCGGTGTTCCAGGAGTTCGCCCTGTTCCCGTGGAAAACCGTGCATGGCAACGTGATGTACGGTTTGCTCGAACAGGGCATGCCGCGCGAGGAAGCCGAGGCGCGCGTTGCGCAATTGCTCGAGCTGGTGCACCTCAAGGGCTTTGAGGGGTTCTACCCCAAGGAGCTCTCAGGCGGGATGAAACAGCGGGTAGCGATAGCGCGCACCCTCGCCTACGGTCCGCAGACCCTGCTCATGGACGAACCCTTCGGTGCGCTGGACGCACACACGCGGACCGTCCTGCAGAACGAACTGCTGAGCATCTGGGAGCAGGACCGGAAGACCGTGCTGTTCGTCACCCACGCGGTGGACGAAGCGGTCTACCTCTCCGATCGCGTGTTCGTGATGACCGGATCCCCGGGGCGGCAGAAGGCGCTGATCGACATCGACCTGCCTCGTCCTCGTGTGCGCAGGGAGTTGCTGCTCAATCGCCGCTACCAGGAGTACGTGATCGAGATCGAGCGCCTGATGGAGAACGCGCTCAAATGAAATCCACCACGGGAAACTGGGCTGCGCTGCCCGGGGTGCCGCCCCTGCTTTCGCTGCTCGGTCTGATGATGGCATGGCAGGTTGCCTCCCAACTCGCGGCGATCGAGGGCCTGCCCCCTGTCACGCGCGTGCTCGCCGCCGTGCCGGGAATCATCTTCCAGAAAGAAACCCTGGTGGATGTCGGGGCCTCGCTGCAGCGCATGGCGCTGGGGTTCGGGCTGGCGCTCCTCTTCGCGGTCCCGCTGGGGCTCGTCATGGGACGCAGCCGCGCAGTGGCGGGGTTCTTCAACCCGCTGCTCACCGTGATCTACCCGGTGCCCAAGGCTGCGCTGATGCCGGTGATCATGCTCTGGGCCGGGGTCGGCGACACCTCCAAGGTGCTGGTCATCTTCCTCGGGGTCAGCCTTCCGCTCGTGTACCACAGCTACCAGGGCGCCCGGGCCGTCGACGAAAAGCTGGTCTGGTCGGCCATGGCGATGGGTACCGGGAATATCGCCCGGATCTTCCGGGTCGTGCTGCCGTCGGCCTTGCCCGAAGTGCTGCTGGGCTGCCGCGTGGGCCTTGCGATGGCGTTGATCGTGATGGTCAGCTCGGAAATGATCGCGCGACAATCGGGCGCCGGGAACCTGCTGTTCAATTCACTCGACATGGCGCAGTACGAAGCCGTCTACGTCATGATCATCGTGATCTCTGCGGTTGGGTTCGTGCTCGACTTTGCGTTCGAAAAGCTGCGTGAGCGACTGACCTTCTGGTCGACGCATCGCATCGAACTTGCGGTGGCGGAGTCGTGATGGGCAGGCTGCTGAAGTCGATTGCGCTCTCCCTCTACCCGATTGCCATTGTGCTGGCGGCATGGGAATCCGCCTGCGCGGCCGGCCTGGTGAGAAAAGTCCTGCTCCCCGCGCCAAGCGCGATCATTGCGCGCCTGTGGGAGTTGCTGCAGACCCAGACCTTCCTCGAGCATGTCGGCCAGACGATGATCCGCTTGGCGGGCGGACTGGCGATAGCGACCGTGCTTGGTATCGGGCTCGGCCTGCTGGCCGCGACCAGCCGCACCGGCGCGCGCATCCTGGAACCGCTCATCCGCGTCATTGCGCCCATCCCCAAGATTGCGTTGTACCCGGCGCTGATCCTGGTCCTCGGATTCGACCATGCGTCCAAGATCGCGCTGGTGGCTGCCGACGCGATCTTCCCGATCCTGCTGGCCACCTACCACGGAGCGCAGTCGGTCGACTCCAGGCTGGTCTGGTCTGCGCGTGCGGCCGGCACCTCGGCACGCGCCTGCGTCTTCAAGATCATCCTGCCTGCGTCAATGCCTTCGATCCTCACCGGGTTTCGCATCGGCATGGTGATCGCAAGCGTCGTCGTGTTTCTCGCGGAGATGATTTCGTCGGCCGACGGCCTCGGTCACCTGCTGGTGCGCGCGGCGCGGTCTTTCCGCACGGTGGACATGTTCGTGCCGCTGGTGATGATTTCCGCCCTGGGCCTCATTGCGAGTTCAGGACTGGCGTTCGCTCGGCGCAAGCTCCTCCAGGGCTTCCCGGAAGAGCGCGGCGCCTGACTACTCGACCCGCAGTTGCACGCTGCCGAGGGCGCCGAGCTCGAAGCCCAGCGTGTCGCCTGCCTTGGGGAATTTCGAGGTCACGAGGCTCCCGGTGATCACGAACTGCCCGGCGCGCAGGTGCTTGCCGCGCTTCGCGAGGTTGTTCGCGACCCAGGCCAGCGCGGTGAGGGGATGCCCCATCACATCCCGGCCAAAGCCTTCGCCGACGATTTCGCCGTTGATCCGGGCAACGCCATGGATCGCTTCGAGGTCGATTCCCCTCCAGTCCTCGACGGCTGCGCCAAGGACGGCGCCTTCATTCCAGGCATTGTCCGCAATGAGCCCGTAGGCCTGCGTCGATAGCGTCCTGTAATCCGCATTGCGATCGTCCGCGAGCTCGAATGCCGGCATCAGCGCACCCACGGCTGCGGCGACCGAGTCGCGCGTGTACGGCACCCCTTGCAGAGGCAGGTCAGCCGCAAGCTGCGCCGCGACCTCGAACTCCACGATGAGGCGCCCGTAGTCCGAGGCGCGCACAGTTGCGGGGCCGCGCACGACCTGCTTTTTGTGCATGACCCCGCCAATGGAGTCGTCCAGCCCGACCATGGCACGCATCGCGGCGGTCGTGAGCGCAATCTTGTACCCGACCACCGGCCCGCAGGCGCGCGATTTTAGGGTGACGAACTCGTCCTGCACTGCGTAGCTTTCTTCAACAGACCGGGGCCGGGCATCCTCCGGGAACGGGCCGAAGTTCTCGCGCTCCGCGTGGCCGTCCACGAGGAACCAGGCAGCACGCTTGAGCCGCGGATCCATGCTCAGGGGGCGACTACGGTGATGCCCTGCGAAGAGAAGGTCTGCCGCAATGCCGTCGCAAACGCCACCGCGCCGGGCTGGTCACCGTGCAGGCACAGTGTGTCCGGGGCGACCGGCACGCGCTTGCCGGACAGGCTCACCACGATGCCGTCGTTGATCATCGACAGCACCTGCGCCACCGACTTGGCGGCCTCCTCGATCATGCCGCCCGGCTGGCCGCGCGGCGCGAGCGTGCCGTCGTCCATGTAGCCGCGGTCGGCGAATACTTCGCCTACGGTTGCAAGGCCGTACTTCTTGCCGGCCTCCATCATGCAGCTGTTGGACAGCGCATACAGTTGCACGTTGCCGCCGAGGTCACGCACGGCCCGGGCAATCGCATCCGAGAGTTCGGCGTCCATGGCGGACATGTTGTAAAGCGCGCCATGGCATTTCACATGGTGCAGCTTCGCCCCAGCGGCCCGCGCGAAGGCCTCCACGGCGCCGGCCTGGTAGAGCACCATGTCGTAGATTTCCTGCGCGGAGACCTTCATCACACGCCGGCCGAAGCCGGACAGGTCGGGCAGGCTGGGATGTGCGCCGATGGCTACGCCATGGTCGGCGGCCAGGCGCACGGTCTTGCGTATGGTCCCGGGGTCGCCCGCGTGAAATCCGGCGGCGATGTTGGCCGAAGTGATCAGCGGCATGATCTCGGCGTCGGCGCCCATCTTCCAGGCACCGTAGCTCTCGCCCATGTCGCAATTGAGGTCGATCTTCTTCATGTCTGCCTATCTCCCGAGTTCCCATCCCAAGGATTGCTCAATCGAGCGTACCTGTTCCTGCATCGCGTGCCGTGCGGCTTGCGCCTCGGCCACGGTGCACTTTACGAACCTGACCTGCCCACCCGGCGCCAGCTGGGCGAGGCCCGGGATGTCGACACCGGCGATCTCTGCGATCTTGGGGTAGCCGCCGGTGGTCTGGTGGTCGGCCATCAGCGCGATCGGCGTCCCGTCATTGGGCACCTGGACCGTCCCCAGGCAGGTCGGTTCAGATAGTACATCGACCGCCTTGCCACGAATCAGTTGCGGTCCCTTCAGGCGATAGCCCATGCGGTTCGAATCCGGCGAGACCTTCCATGTCGCCCCGAAAAACGCCTCCTTCGACGCGGCATCAAAGTTGGCGTAGTGCCGCCCTTCCATGACGCGCACGGCAAAGCCGTCGCCATACGGCAGGGTCAGCGCAGGCGCTGACCAGCGAACCGTGCGCATGCCATCGGCCTCGCGCACGGCGCGCGGGGACACCCGGCCAAACCGGGCGCGCGACAACTCACTCAGGTCGGTGGCGCAGGCAATGACATCACCCGCCTTGAGCGCGCGTCCGCCCAAACCGCCGAATCCCGCCGGGATGTAGGTGCTGAGGCTGCCGAGGACCTCCGGCACCCTGAAGCCTCCTGCAATCGCGATATAGGCCCGCGCGCCGCGGCTCGCGTTGCCGGTGGCGAGCACCGTGCCCGCTTTGATGAGCACGGGGCGGTTGCGCGGGAACGGCTTCTTGTCGGCTTTCGCCTCGAAGGCTGCGCCGTAAAGCGCGACCAGCGAATCGCGCCCGAACACGATCTCGGGACCCAGCACCGTGCATTCGAGCGTCGCACAGGTCGAGGGGTTGCCGACGAGCGCGTTGGCGATGCGGTGTGCGACCGGGTCCATGGCGCCGCAGGGGACGATCCCGAGGTGCTGGAGGCCATAGCGCCCCTGATCTTGCACCGAGGTGAGCAGCCCGGGTCGGAGGATGCGGATGCTCACGCAGGCGCCCCGCTGCCTTCGGCCTTGGCGATGCGCTCGAACTGATCGCGGCTGACTGGGACGAACTTGACGCGATCCCCGGGCGCCATCAGCGCGGGAGGCTGGCGGGCAGCGTTGAAGATTCTTAGCGGCGTGCGCCCAACGATGTTCCAGCCGCCGGAGATGGTGAACGGGTAGACCACCGACTGGGCGTTCGCAATGGCCACCGAGCCGGCCACGACCGTGGGGCGCGGAGTGGTCCGGCGCGGCACTGAGAGCTTTGTGTCGAGGCCGCCGATGTAGGGATGCCCCGGCGCGAAGCCCACCATCAGCACCCGGTGCGGGGAGGCTGCGTGCCGCCGGACGACCTCCGCCACCGTGACCTTGCAGCGCTCAGCCACTTCCGCGATGTCGGGGGCAAACTCCGTGTCGTAGCAGACGGGCACTTCCACCGTCCGGGCCAGGTCGTCCAGGCTGGGCAGGCGCCGGGCGAGGCAATCCTTGACCAGCAGCGCAGTGGCTTCGAGTGGATCGAGGTTCGGGTCGGTGCGCTCCGGGTCGAAATGCAGCGCAAGCGCGCCCAGCGCCGGGACCACGTCCCGGATCCACGGCACCTTGCGCCGCCGGATTGCCTCGGCCAGCTGCTGGATGCGCGCGTTGACGGCGAGGTCCAGCGTGTCGGAAAAATCGACCAGGACCGCGGCATCGCCGAGAGGGAGCACGCGCGGGAGCGCTGGTGCCATCAGCCTTTGCCTCGGCAGGTATACTTGTTTTTATATATGAACTGACTCCAACGCCGCTCCTGGTGCGGATCTTGTAAAATAAAAGTCAAAGAATCAGCCGCTTCAGTCGGGTTTCATGTTGGCTTGCTTGATGACCGCGCGCCATTTCGTGATCTCGCTGCCGATGAACGTGGCGTACTCCTCCGGCCGGTTGCCGATCGGCTCGCTCGCATCCGCAAGGATCCGGTCGCGGATGTCCGGCATCGCAACGACGCGCTGGATGTCGGCCGAGATTTTCTGGACCAGCGGCGCCGGCGTGCCTCCAGGGGCCATGACGCCGAACCACGCGGTGATCTCGAACCCCGCCACGCCGGCCTCTGCCATCGTCGGGATGTCGGGCACGGACGGCGAACGCTTCGCACTCGTGATCGCCAGCGGGCGCAGGGTGCCGGACTTCACGTGGGGCAGCAGCACCTGGGCGTTGTGGAACAGCACTTCGATCTGGCCGCTGATGGCATCGGTGGTCATCTGGGCGCTGGATTTATAGGGAATCGCAACCAGCTTGATCCCGGAAATCGTGTTGAGCAGCTCGCCCGAAAGGTGCTGTGTCGTGCCAGGACCGGCCGTGCCATAGCGAAGCTTCTCCGGCTGCTTTTTCGCCGTGGCGACGAGTTCGGCCAGGCTGCGGATCGGGACGCCCGGATTGACGGTCAGCAGGTTCGGCATCTTGGTGACCAGGCTCACCGGGGCGAGGTCCTTGACCGGGTCGTAGGGCAGCTTGTCGCCGAACAGGCTGACGTTGACCGCGACCGGTCCGATGGTGTTGAAGAGCAGCGTGTAGCCATCGGCTGGCGCACGCACCACGCGCTCGGTGCCGATGTTGCCGGAGGCGCCGACGATGTTGTCGATGACCACTGGCTGGCCCCAGGACTCCGAAAGTTTCTGTCCCACCAGCCTCGCGAGGATGTCGGGCGCGCTGCCCGGGGGCGCAGGCACGACCATCCGCACGGACTTTTCCGGAAACGCCTTGGGTTGTGCCACGACCTGCGCCGCCACGCCCAGTGCCAGGACGACAAATGCGGCTACATTTATTCTGGTTTTTATTTTCATGCTTCCTCCCCTCTTGTGAATTTCGCCGGTACCCGCACTTTCATGCCCAGCAGCAGGTACGAATTGCTCTTGCCATGCCCGTCGAGGTTCAGGCTGCCGTTCACGCCGCCTTCCAGCACGTCCTCGATGACGAAATTGAAGGCCGGCAGCAGCGGCAGGTCGAACCGCCGCACGCCTTTGCGCCGCGATGTGCGTACAGGGCCAGCACCGCCCTCTCGGTCAACTGCTCCGCGAGCAGTGGCCAGGCGGCCGGGTCGTAGGGCATCACGCTGACGTTCAGGCGGTTGCCCTTGTCGCCGGCGCGGCCGTGGGCCACGCGATGGAGCGGGACTTCGACGATCGCGTCGGGATTGCTCATCGCGCGATCTCCGTCGCGGTGTCCACGCTGCAGCCGGGCGAAAGGTCGCCGGGCGCGAGGAGATAGGACTGCGTCCGGATTCGCGGCGTCGTGCGCCAACGCACCCCGCCGCCGCCCGCCGGGCCGCAGCAGTACAGCGCAAGCGCTTCGCGCGCGGCCTGGTCGGCGTCATCCTGCGTGCGCGCCGAGACGGCAAGTCGCACGCGGATATCCTGCGGCTCGGCA
>Ga0214919_10006436_pt1 | contig 16153 bp, 12 predicted proteins | sample LL1503_MetaG_FD_177994 | JGI IMG/M metagenome (GOLD analysis project Ga0214919, IMG submission 177994) | Freshwater microbial communities from Lake Lanier, Atlanta, Georgia, United States - LL-1503 | ecosystem: Environmental > Aquatic > Freshwater > Lake | place: USA: Georgia | collected... | reverse complement strand
ATAATCAATTATATAATCCTATGATAAATAGGGGTTTTAACATTATTAATAATACAAATAATATAAATAATACAAATACACAAAATTTAGAAAATGAAATAAATAATATTACAAATAGTATGCAATTATCTATGAATTTAAATGTTGATACAGGTCTAGGAAGTGAAAATTTAGATAGATATAGTATTAATTTACCAATCAGTGAATCTACCGATTGTGTTATATGTATGAATACATTTGAAAAAGGTAATATGTTTAATTTAATGTCATGTATGCATTCTTTTTGCAATACATGTTCTAGACGCTGGTTTGATTTTAAATCTACATGTCCATTATGTAAAACAAATTTGAAAAATGAATGAAATGAATTATATATTTGTGTTTTAGTATAGTTTTGTTTAGTTTATGTTTGTTTTGTTTAGTTTATGTTTAGTTTATGTTTGTTTTGTTTAGTTTTATTTTAGTTTTTAGTTTTTGTATAAAAATATTATCTAATAGTAAATATAACTCAATAGGATATAGTATATAGTATATATTTCTTAATAAAAAATATTAAAGAATACAAACAACAAACACAAACACAAACACAAACACAAACATATAGATTGCATAAAATGAATACTACCAGCACAAATTCAATTCAAGATATTGTAAGTAAAATACCCATAACAGTTTTTTTTGCACAATTACCAGATAGAAAACAAGTTTTAAAATATTTAAACTGGTTATACGATAATGTTCCCCAAAGCAAAACTGTAAATCAAGACCAATTGATACGCGAGGTAATTAGCCGTGAATTGCGCATGGTTTCAATGAAAATTGTTGAAATCGAAATATTATTAATTGTTGGTTTAACAACTATTACAATTGATGATTTAACTCGCGATGAGGATTCCATCATCAATATATTAATTTCGCAAAATAAGGATAAAAACGATTTAGATGTAATGTATAGAATATTGGCGCAAGTTATGACTAAATTGCCTCGTGATTTGAGGGAACAGGTCGCAGGTAAGCATAAATTGCAAATATTTCAAAAAATTGCAAAGTTCATTAATATGGAACCATCACTATTAGAAAAGTTTGTATCATTAAATCCCAGTTTAAATAATTTAGTTACAATGGAACTTGATAGTGGAGATTACAATACATTGAATAAAAAATATTTAGATGAAATACAAAAATACAAAGCATCACAACCTTATCTTAATAGTGATAGTATGGATTATTTGAACACATCTACTAATGTAAATGACATGTTAATGAAAATGCCTACAGACCCAAATATTAAAGACAGTGTTAAAGGACAATATGTTGATACATCCCCTGATTTTATGGTAGGAGTTAATGATAATAAATTATATTATTTTGATTCTTCAAGTGGAACACTTAGTGATATGCCTGTTTCTAATAGTAATAATCAAATTCCAGTATCTGCTGCTGACCTTGCAACAGTTTTATCTTCAAATAAAGTTAATAGAGGTGATATTCAATCTTTAATAGATAGTTTACATGCACCTCCTACTCAACCAGCAACAACTAAACCAGCAGGTTATTTTGATAGATTTAGTTCTAGTATATCAAGTCTATTTAATTATGGGTCATCTAGTATGCCAGCAGAATATACTCCTAATATTACTGTATCTAGTAGTGCTCCAATACCACCTCAATTTATATTATCACAAACTGTAAGTGTGAGTGGTAGTGGATTGACTAGTGGTGGGTCTAGTGGTGGGAGTAGTGGTAATAATAATAATAATAATGATAAAACATACAATACTTATCCTTATATATTAGCAAGTCCTAATCCTAATTTTATGACTAGAAATAATGCATGTTCAATTCCCAATCCACCTGCAAGTTGTGCAGCAAAAAAAACAAGTCCAACTTTTACTAACGATGCTAGTTTAGAAAAGAAATTTCAAGATAGAGCCAGCACATATGCACAATCACCACCAATTACAACTAAACAAATATCACATTTTACTGATAAGAAAACAGATGCCAATATTGAGGCAGATTTAATAAAAAAAATTACGAAAAATAATAAAGATATTGAAAATGTAGCACTTGCATTTGTTACTGTAATAATATTAATGTTTCTATTGGTTATATTTAATGCTATTAGAAATAAAAATGGTCTTGTAAAGTAATTACATACTTACATACATACTTACATACTTACATACTTACATACTTACTTACATTGTATATAATTTATTGTTTATAGTATCAAAACTACCAATAAATAATCCAATTTCTTCATCTGGTGTTATTTCATATACATTATGTAAAGTATCCATATAATAATTTTTACCATCAATCTCACATACATCAACATTTTCAAGAATGGGAATTATATCAGGATATTGAACTTTAATATTATTCTTATTTTCTTGTACATGAATAACTTCTTCAATATTTTCTACTTGTTCTATATTCTTAACTACTGGTTCTTCTACATGAATAACTTCTTCAATATTTTCTATATTCTTAACTTCTTTTACAGATTTAGCTTTAACCTCTTTTACAGGTTTAGCTTTAACTTCTTTTACAGGTTTAGCTTTAACTTCTTTTACAGGTTTAGCTTTTACTTCCTTTTTTATGGTTTTAATCTCTTCAACAGGCTTAACCTCTTCAACATGAATAACCTCTTCAACAGGCTTAACCTCATCAACATAAATAACTTCTTCAACAGGTTTTGTTTCAACAACAGATTTTTTCTTTGATATTTTAATTGATTTATTATTCTTTAATGATTGTAATGTTGTTGCAACAGGTTCAACAACTACAACATGTTCAACAACTACAACAGGTTCAACAACTACAACCGGCTTTTCAACCGGCTTTTCTACTTGCTTTTCAACAAGATTTTTAATACGAGATTCTAATTCCCTAATTTTATTATCACGCTCTTTAATTTGTTTAGCCAAATTCATTGTAATTGAAACATTCATATAATTATTTTCATCAAATTTATTAGTTTCAACCTCTTTTCTAAGAAATAATAATTCTGTTTCATGTTTATCAAATTGACACTCAATAAGTCTCAGTTTATCATTAAATGTTTCAGTCACTTGTCTAACACAGTCTTTTAATTCACTTGTCAATAAATTAACTAAAACACCTAGTTTATCCTTTGTATCATCTATTTTAGAAATTAATAAATCATGACTATCCTTTACAAATTCAATTGCATCTACGTTAATGTTAATATTTTCCATTTTGTATATTTATTTTATTATTTACTATATTTATAATGATTAGTTTATTTAAAATATTATAATAATATTATAATTTGTTTTATCTTTATATTTTAATCTTTTATATTTCAATTTTATTCTAGACGTAAAATTTAAAAATTGATTATTTTGCTATTTTACTAGTTATGTTTATAAAGTAAATTAAATTTAAATACAAGATACAAATATACATCTAGATACAAATATACATCTAGATACAAATATACATCTAGATACAAATATACATCTAGATACAAATATACATCTAGATACAAATATAATTATAATTACAAATAAATAATGGAAAAATATTATGTTGTTAAAAGAGGATTTAAACCTGGAATATATAAAACTTGGAATGAGTGTAAGACTGCCGTTGATGGTTATGTAAATCCAGTTTTTAGAAAATTTGAATCTTTTCAAGAGGCTAATGAGTTTTATAAAAATGAATCTAGCACTACATCTAGCACTGCATCTACCACTGCATCTACATCAAAACCATTTTCAGCATCAGGTACAAATAAAAATCAATCATCCAAAGACTCATCATTATGCAAAGCCACCACTACATCATCCAGTGATATGACAAAGATAAAATCAATGACTACTAATATTAAGAGTTCGCAATATAGTGATGATTTAAATTATAATGTTAGCGGATGGAATATAATTGAAGATGAAATATACTTATTTACTGATGGTTCCAGTCGTAAATCAAAAGATTATTTTAATAGTGGAATAGGAGTTTACATAGGCTATAACTGCACTAATATAAAAGAACAATACAACAATAAGACTAATAATCAATGCGAATTAATGGCTATGGATTATGCTTTTAAATTAATTGTTAGATATTTTAGAGAATTAACAACTATGAAAAAAATTATAAAAATAGTTAGTGATAGTGAATATAGCATTAAAGCATGTTCTGTATGGCTACCAGCATGGAAGAAAAATAATTGGAAAACTGCAAAAGGGGAAGATGTTAAAAATAGAGATATAATTGAAAGTATTGAAGGTAATATGATGCGTATTAAAATAATTAATAGTAAATTAGATGCTGATTCTAAAATTAGAGTTAAACTTATACATGTTAATAGTCATCAAGCACCAGATACGCAAGACAAATTTAAATTTAGTATTTGGTTTGGTAATTATGTAGCTGATGGTTTGGCACAAAATAGTATGTAGTATGTAGTATGTAGTATGTATTTTTAATTTATGTTTTTTACTTTATTTTTTTATTTGTAGTTTTGTGTAATATTTTACATATTACTTTCTCATTACGTATTACATATTACATATTACATATTACATATAAATACAAAAAACAAAAACAAAAACATATAGAATGCAAAAAAATATTAGTATTAGTAATGGTAATATAAATAATGATAATATTGATAAAAAATATACTAAGAAAAATATTGATGATGCACAAAAAAAAGCAAATATAAATGCCATTATGGAAAAATATAATTTAAAAGCACCTCGTAGCAAAATAATAGATAAAAAAACAGATTTTCAAATAAAACCAAAAAGTAATGAACAATTTATACATATTACAAAACAACCACAACAACAACCTATACCAAAGCAACCTCAAATACAACATCAAATACACCAGCAACAACAAACTCAAATACAACAGCAACAACAACCTCAAATACAAACTCAAATACAACAGCAACAACAAACTCAAATACAACAGCAACAACAAACTCAAATACAACAGCAACAACAACCTCAAATACACCAGCAACAACAACCTCAAATACACCAGCAACAACAACCTCAAATACAACAGCAACAACAACCTCAAATACAACAACCACAACAACCCCAAAAACCAAAACTTGATATACATTCATTAATAATTAATGATAAAAACAAAGAGATAGAAAAAAATAAAACTATGCCAAAGGCAATTATTAGTAATAGAATGCATCCTAAGGATTTCATGAGTTCAAATAATATTTATGATATTATACCAACGATTAAACCAGATAAACATTATAGCCATTTACAAAATGAATCTAATAATATAAAAACTCCAGTTATAAATAGCAATAAGAGTTCAGGTTCGGGTTCGGTTTCTAGTAATATGAAAAACATTAGTATTAATCCAAAGCTTACAGAGGATGAATCACAAAATTATAAAGGAAATATAAATAATAGTAATAGTAATAATAGTAATAGTAATAGTAATAATAGTAATAAGCATACATTAACTAATATATTAGCTAATACAATAGTTAATACACAAAATACACATAAACCAATAACACAAAAAGCCAATATAAATTATAATGGACAACCTCAAGGGAAACAGGTATCTACTAGTCCAAGGAATATAAATAATTATGTATCATCTAATAGAGTTCTAGATACAACATTTAATAAACCAAAACCTATAATACAAAATAATGTATTACAAAATAATAATCCTAATACTAATCCTAATCCTAATACTAATACTAATAATGCAAAGTCAAATACTATAAATAAAACTATTCAAATAAAGAATACATCTCCAAAAAATAGAATGAATATGAATACAGGCATGAATACAGGCATGAATATGAATACAGGCATGAATACAGGCATAAATATGAATACAGGCATGAATACACAAAACGATACAGTAAGAGAATTAGAAATGAGGCGTTCTTTAATACAAGAACAACAAAAACATGAAATGGAAAAACTTAAATATAATAAACAACAACTTATGAAACTTAATAATCGTACAAAAGAAATGGAATTAATAAAAAGTATTGAACACGAAAAACAAAAACTACAATTAATACAAAATAAACAAAAAGAAGTCAATACTATTATTTCTAAACAAACTGATAAACATAGTAGTGGTAGTGTTAGTAATACTAAAAATAAGACTAGTAATGCAAATAAAAATGCAAATAGTAATGCAAATAGTAATGAAAATATTAATATTGTTGAATTTGAAAATATAAAGGATGTAAAGGATGTAAAACCTATTCCTAATATTGATGGTATTGTTAATAGTAATGTTGATGGTAATATTGATGGTATTGTTATTAAAAAAACAAAAGAGAAGCAAGAGAAGCAATTTATGGATATAGTTGATAATGAAAACAGTGTAAAACAGACTAAAACTAAAACTAAACATACTAAAACTGATTCTAATGAACCATATAAATATAAAACTAAAAAGCAAGCCCCAGAAGTAAAATGGGCATCAAAGAGCGAATTATATGATACAAATACATTTACAGAGAATTTAACAATTTGTATGGGAATACAACCTGTGTTTTCTTATAATATTAAAAATAAAATAACAAAAGACAAAACAACTATTGATGACAAGATTAAAGAGCTAAAAACTAAACATGATTTTACACATACAAATAAAATTAAAGAATCAGTTATTTCTATTATATATAATATTTTAACTTATGATAAAATTATTTTAATATAACATCTAGATACATATAGATACATATCTAATTAAATATCTAATTAGTAATTAGTAATTAGTAATTAGTAATTAGTAATTAGTAATTAGTAATAGTATAAAAAAAATGATACAAAAAAATACAAAAGTAAAAGATAAATATAATAATAAATATAATAATAATAATACAAAAAAAATAAAAGATACAGAAAAAGATGCAGTGAAAGATACAGAGAAAGATGCAGTGAAAGATTCAGTTGAAAAGGATGAATTGCATATAACAGAACACGATTTTCAAAATGTAGCCCCTGATACAGTCAAAAAGGTTCTAGAGCTTCTTAAAAATTATGTTAATATGGATAAAGCATTTCGTGTTAAGCATGAATCTTTAAAAACACTACATTCTGCATATATTGATTTATACAAAAAATATAAACAGAAAGGCAATATGGGAAATAGTAATTCTAATCAAATTAATAAAATATTATCAAGTGTTGACAATCAAAATAGTCATCAATCTGGAAATCAAAATGACAACAACCAAACTCCATCTATTGATGAATCAAAACATAGTGAAATGATTAAAAATATTCATGATGAAATGAAGGATAATAATTCAAAATTATATAAAGAAAGACTTATGATTTTAAAAAAAATCAAAGATTCTCCTGAAATTCATAAGACAATGAAAGATAAAATATGCGGGAGACTTCTTATGGTTTTCAAATCTCCTCCTACTACGGAGTATTCACAAAGACCTATGTTAGATAATCACAATCATAATCATAATCATAATCATAATCACAACCATAAAATTCAAGATTCCGGAGAGAAAATACATGTTAAAGAATTAGATGAAGCATATCTCCAAAAGCATAATGAGTTGATGACAGTTTACAAAGCATATCAAGGATTATTCAATAAAGTATTAAATTACAAAGATGAATTAGATAAATATAAACAATTACCAACTGGAAGCAGCATTTCACGAGAACATATGGATAAATTAATTGATGACCAAAGCTTTGTTATGAAAATGATTGATAAAATGCAAGACCAACTTGTTTCAAATAATATCATTTCAACTAGTGAAAAAATCCCCGTTAATCCAGTAGCTAGTCATCCGGAAAATATTGGAACATTTAATAATACTATGAGGGACCAAATTAAAAATATTATAGATAGACAAGTAGAAATAAAACCAGATATGAAAATTAATATTGATAAATTATTAAATAAATACAAAGATTGTGATACTAATGACCAATTTTGCCAAGCAGGTAGAAAATTAATATTACTCAAGAAAATGTAGTGTGTTTTGTAGGTATTTTATGTTTGTTTTGTATTTGTTTATTGGTTTTTTTATTTTTATGTATTTTGTTTTATGTATTATTTTTTTATCTTATCTCGTGGTATTACTATACATTTAATTTCTATAATATGTATAGTAATAAGTAATTACCAAATTTATAAATTATTTTTGTATTTTAGAAAAATATATAAAATTAGTGAATATGGCATCACCGAGTTATTATCTTGGACACCAAACTAATGACAATCCTATTCAACCAAATGAATGGGTTTTAACTACTATAAATGATGGTATAAAAGATTTATTAATGAAAATAAAACAGAAAATTGGTAATGCTAGTGAACAAGATAAAAATATTAATGAGATAATGGTTATATTAGAAGGTATTGAGAGTACTATAAAATCTAGCATATTCAAATTAAATGAAAATAAGACACAAACAAATGATTTAACATTTGATGCAGACATAAATGGTGAATTAATAACACAATATACAAAAACAGATGAGATTGGAAATGAACTTGCAAATAAATTAAATCGCAAAGATCAATTTGATTATTTAACAATGACAAATTTAGATGATAAACCCGTCGCGACTAAAATAAAACCATATTATTTAAATTCAAAATCTTCAATATCAAACCCAACACCAGAACAAATACAAACGAGACTTGATAATTGTCAAAAACTTGAAATGCTTTATTTAATAAAACATGATGAATTAATGACAACTTTCGCATTTACCATAAATTTATTCCATAAATACAAATATGCAACAAATATGTCATTATATATATTGAAAAATTTAACACTTAAACAAGCTCCACCACCGGGAACAATAGGTAGAGATGGTGTAATTACTGATGTACCTGGAACATCTGGAACACCTGGAACAAATACTATTGGAAAAAATACTATTACTCCGGGAACTAATTGCAATGTTCAATTACCAGCAGTAGTTATTGAACGCCTTACCTCATTGTTGGAAGACCAGAAAACTGTTCAAGGTGTAATAGATGGTATGAAAGCTGAAGTAGCTAAAGTAGATACAGCCACAAGGAAAAAGTTTGAAACTGTATTACCTGAAACAGAATTAAATAACGGAACTCCATTTGATGTAGCTAAAACTTTTGCTAGTGGTGTTGTTAGTGGTGCTGTTAGTAGTGCTGTTAGTGGTGCTGTTGGTGTTGGTAATGCTAGTTTACCTAGTCTTAGTAATCTACCATCATCTCCAGTCGTAATTTCAAAAGAACCAGGTCCAGGACCCTGACTATCTAGCAATCCAGTATTACCTGCTCATATTTTCCCCCCCGAAACTAATAATAATCCACCATCAGTAGCTATTAGTAGTCCTCCTACCGCAAATAGTGGTGGAGTGAAAAAAAATGAACCATCAGCAGCTACAGTTAGTCCTCCTACCGTAAACATTAGTGGTGGAGTGAAAACAAATGAACCAGTAGCAGCTAAAGTTAATTCTACTACCGCAAATAGTGGTGGAGTAGAAGCAGTAGATAGTTTAGAATATTTACTAACAAAAATTAACAGTACACCTACAAATAATAATAAAACAAGACAAAAACAAAGTATTGAATCTAAAATTAAAGAATATAAATTTAAAAAAAATAACTTAACTGATACAGAGATAAAAGATTTAAATTTTGCTAAAGAATTTTTAGAAAAAATAAATAAACAAAATATATGGCAAAAAAGACTATTTACAAAAATAAATAATACTACTCAAACAAATTGGTTATCACAAATAAATGCCATTTTAGATAATCCAATATATACTGGAGAATATGGAGCTGATTTTGAAGAAGAAACTCCAGAATATGAAGCTGTTAACAATTTTTATTCTTTAAATGCTGCACCCAATATAACAGATGACACAATGGAAGCTAACATGGAAGAATTGACAAAAAAATTGGACCCACAAATTGTTGAAGCGAGAAAACAATTACCAACAACAGAACCAGAATTAAGACAAACCGTAGATAACGCAGTAAAAAATATAAAAACAATTAATAAAAAAGAGAGACCATTATCTGCAGAAGATAAAACAAAATTAGCTGCAGCAACAATTACTGCAGTTGCTGCGGGTTATTCAATAACTGATGTAAATGATTCAAAATTTGTAGAAATTAAAAACGCATTAACAACAATGCCAAATGCATATATTACAATTCCAAATTTTAAAAATTCAAATATTTATGCGTATGTATATGAGTTTAAAAAAAACAGAAGAAATCAAATACCTATAGTAAAAACAATTAATGCAAAGACACAAAACTTTTCTAATATTAAAACACAAATAGAAAAGGCAAAACCTACAAACTATGAAAAAGATAGACATATATATCAAAATGTATATGTATTAGGAACAGTTGATGAACCTATTTTATATAGGGTAAATCCAAACTATAAAGCTGATTTAAACACTGAAAAATTTTTTCCGTTTCCATCTAGTTCCCTAAAACGAAAATAACAAACAAGACGATAGCAATATAAATAATCATGCCAATATCAATAACTTGTCCCAATATTACAATTGTTGACCCCATGAATGCAAATATTAAATATATAAACACACCTGCCATTGCAAATGCACCTACTGTATTATATAAAACATTATCTCTAACAACTGGTCCAGCCTGAAATATACCTGTAAGAATAATAGTTATTATAATAGCAATACCAAAACCACCAAATACTACTAATGAATCATATTCTGTTATCAAACTCATAAACAAATTTGTTTTTGGATGCTTTGAAACACTATTTATTGACGAAGAAGTCGTTTTGTTCATTTATATTTATATATTTTCTATTGTATTTTCTATATATTTTCTATATATTTTCTATATATTTTCTATATATTTTCTATATATTTACTTTATAAATACTTTAACAACTACTAATTTAGTTATAGATTATAAATTGTGATAACATATGCAATTTGCAATATAAATGTCTAATCTATAAGTATAATTAATCTATAATTATTTTATAGTAAAATATATATAGTAAAATATATATAGTAAAATATAAAAAATGAATGAATTGATTAATACATTGGCAGAGTTTTTAGTCACGCCTTTATTTAGATGGTTATTACTATTTCTAGGTATAATATTAACAATTATACAATATTTGAATTCCCCTCAACGATTTAGTTATAATACTGCTAAATTTGGGATATCATTCAAATGGTATATATATATTCTATGTATGTTTAATATATTTACATCATCATTAACTGCTATGGGTCAATGTGGAACAATACCTTTTACTGATAAATTACCAGAATATTGGTATGTTTATTTATTTGTATTATGTTTTGCAATAATAACACAAATTACTATTGATTCGCCACAAATTGCTAATGATGGTAGTTTTAATCCACCTCCAACATATATGATGCCTCAAAGATATAGGGTTATTATTGCTTATGTTAGTCTTATTGTAGATATATTATTAATGGTTCAAGTATATATATATTTTGGAATAGCAGATATTAGTAAAAAGACATTATTAAGCAAATATGTTCTAGAAAGATTTGGTGGGTGGATTGATGGTAATAAGATTGATTTTCTATTTGATTGGTCAGGTATAATAGATGTTATAATAAAACTATATATCTTAGCATTACAAAGAGATTTTTATGCATGCGAATACAATTTACCAGCAAGTTGGAATGCTTAAGGTTGTTGGAGGTTGGGTTGGGTGTTCGTCTGCATCTATTATGTTTACATCTATTATGTTTTCATCTATTTAGTTTTTTATAGTTTTAGATAATTTATTTAGAAAACTAATTTCTTTTTTAACCATTTTATGAACTTTATCTAAGATTAATATTTGTTTATTTTCATTTTGAGTTTTATTATTACTAGTTTTATTATTACTATCTAATTCAGTATCATCAAAATCATAGCCTTCGTGTAATATTATATCTGGATACTTATTCTTTTTCTTTCTCCCTCCACCATTCACCCCACCATTCACTCCACCATTCAATCCATCATTCCCTCCACCATTCAATCCATCATTCACTCCACCATTCAATCCACCATTTACCCCACCATTCACCCCACCACCAACACCCATCCCTTTCATATCTCTATCCGCCAATTGTATACTAATTGATTCTATAGATTTACCAAAATTATAATTATTATCATCTAATTTTTTAAATAGAGAACAACTTTGCTTTATAAAATATACAGTATTTTCGTAATCGCTTACGATTTCGCGCAATGGTTCAAACTGTTTTAACATACTCTTATTTATAAAAAAATCTTGATGAAAATCGCTAATAATTTTCTTATATTGGATATTGATTGTTAATAATTCACCATCTTGTGATGTTTTTTTTTTCAAATATTCATCTACATATTTCCATAATTTCTTTGCTGATTCCATAAAACCATGCAAAGTTCCTAAATAAAATCTCCTAATTACATGCAATCTTACAAATTTAATCATATATTTATAATATTTATAAATACAGTCAACCGGAACTATTATTTTACCAGAGTTGCTATTTTCAATAACTAATAACTCGGCAAATTTTAACATATATATAACATCTACCAATAATGATTTTATTGATACATATTTACAATTATTTACAGTCAATTTTATAAATGATTTAATATCTAATATATCACTAATTGCGAGATTGCTTTTTATTAGTGTATCTAGATGTATAGATTGCATAGATTGCATAGATTGCATAGATTGCATAGATTGCATAGATTTCATCAAATAATACGAATAAAATGAAGGGTTTGCAATACTAGGATATATAACTTTAACATCACTAAATGTTATATTCTTATTAGAATATGGTGGCTTATATGGTTTAATATAATCAATTGCATAAATAATTTTAGTTGTAATTAAAATGTCAGGGTCATTAATCTTTTCCATAAGCAAATTATATGTTTCCTCAAATGATAAATATGTAATATCATAGTGCATATCAGGTATATCATCTTTTGTGTTTTTATTTTTTACAATAAATTTTATTTTACTAGGTTGCATAATACCAAAACGCCTTTGTCTTTTTTTAATAAGCGTTTTAGGTGATTTTTGTTTATAATCATGATGGTCATATTTTTTGTCATATTTCTTGTCATATTTCTTGTCATATTTCTTCTTAGATTTCTTTTCTTTGTTATTTCCACCACTTTGTTTTTTTGTTAAATTACCGGTATCGATTGGCTCAAATATATTACTACTATAAGAAACCATTTCCGCAATAATTTGCTTCATATACATGCAAATTATTAAATTTACATACTTAAACATTGATAATACATGAGCTAAGTTTTCGGGCTTGCGTTCATTATAGCTTATTTCTGTGGTATATATTTTCAAATCTACATCATCTGTTTCCATGGTTAATTCTTTTGTTAATTTATTTGGAACATTCATGTTAAATGCAATCCCACCCATAATTATTGGCATAGTTTGGCTATTGGTGCGAATGTTTTTTGATATATTAGGGTAATAATCATTAATAAATAATTTTAAAACAATATTATGCAATTGTGCTGATACAATGGGATTTCTTACATTTGAATATGTATATATATCATGCAAATAATTATGCAAATCTTCAATGGTTTTATGATGTATTGCAAAGCTGTTTTTTAGTTTACCATCTATTTTGGGATAAACTGGGATTTGTATTGGTGAATTTGCGTTTGGGTTTTGACTCCGGTTTTGACTCCTGTTTGCATTTTTATTTAATAGTTCCATTTTTAGCATATATATATTTAGTATATATATTTACTAATTACTACTTACTAATTACTACTTACTAATTACTACTTACTAATTACTACTTACTTATTAGATTTTATTGTTTTGTATCTAGATATAGTTTTATAGTTTATAAATAATATAATGATATAATTAACTAAACTAATAGTATATTAGATGCAATATAAAATTATAAGTATAAGCAAGAATAAGAAAGAATACTTACATTTAATTACTTATAATCTAAATGGCATCTGGTATCAATAATACTAATACTAATACTAATACTAATACTAATACTAATACTACATCATCACATGAAATCCAATTACATTTGCAATCAGCATCATATGGTTTATTATTTTACAATAATGAATTTATAAATTATATAAAAAATTATGATAAAATTATGAAATATTATGATTATGGAACTAAACAATTATTATTAAAACTTAAAAAAATTGGAAATGTTAAAAAAATATATGATAAATTTACTATTACTACAAAAATAGTTCCTTTATGTTTAGAAAAACTTATATTTAATACACACATTTGTGTAAAATTAGATAAATTTCATTTAATAATGTGTTCTCATTTAGGCTGCGGATTCAATTTTACTTTATATAATTATGAACTATATGAAATTAATAATGAGTCAAATAGTAATGAGTCAAATAGTAATGAGTCAAATAGTAATGAGTCAAATAGTAATGAGTCAAATAGTAATGAGTCAAATAGTGATAGTGATAATGAACAATTATATTTTATTAAATATAAAAACTTGGTAAGTAATGGTAATGGCAATTCTAAAACAATGTTAATATTTCATGGTGATAGAATGTTTATGTATTTTTAATTTGAGTTTTTTTTGATTTTTTATATAAAACTATATCTAGATACAAAACTTAAAATATATAAAACTTAAAATATACAAAACTATATCTAGATACAAAACTTAAAATATATAAAACTTAAAATATATAAAACTATATCTAGATACAAAACTTAAAATATATAAAATTCGTAAATTATTTCAAATTCGTAAATTATTTCAAATTCGTAAATAATTTTAAATTCGTAAATAATTTTAAATTCTGGTGGTTAGAATGCTTTAGCATTCTAGCCACCTAGCTTTTAGTTAAGTTTTGGCAAAACTTAGCTTTTGGAGGCATAAGTATAAGCAGCGAAAGTAAGCAATACTGCGACACCTGCATATGCAAAATAATACATAGGGCTTCCATCATTCATTTGTAAGCTCTTGTTGAGAAAATATTTACAACATTCATTAGATGCAAGAGCTGAGAATACAACAAGACCCAGAATAATCCATTTCTTATCACAACTCATACTATCCATCATACCACCCATTCCGCCCATATTACCAAAACCTTCAATAACATTGGAACCAGAATTGGAACTGGAACTATTATTCTTAACACTTGATGCTGGAACCATTACCATAGCAGGTCCAGCAGATGCAACTTGTTTCATTGGTTGAGCAACATTAGGAATAGTCTGGATAATAGTAGTTGGAACCGTAGTGGTCATTGTAGTGGCACCCATTGTGCTACCACTACTACCAGTACCCATAGACCCCATACCACTACTTTGAGGATATCCGGAGCTAGTAGCATGAGTATATTGACTAACACCACTACTGCCTCCTTGGGCACCATAAGGCGCCATCATACTAGCTTGGCTAAGATAGCTAGGAGTAGATTGCATATTTACATTATTTGGCAGAATTGAACTTACCGTATCACACGAATCACAACCATTACCGAGTTCATAAAATCCCATATTGATTGATTATTGATTATTAATTGTGGTTTTGTTTTAATTTACTTTTAATTTTGTTTTAGTTTTGTTAATTTATTAAAATAATACTTTTAATAATTAATTACTTAATGTATACTTAATGTTTACTTAATATAAATAAATATATTTATTATTTAATTAAACGAAAATAAATTTGTAAATATAAAATGTAAAATGTAAAATGTAAAATATAAAATGTAAAATGTAAAATATAAAATAAAATTGTAGCTAGATGTAAATATAGATTGATTAACTATATATTCTTATCTAATTAATGATTGAGAAATTTACTTAGCAATTACAACTGTGTCTTGTTTTATACCTGTTGGTTGTTGTTGTTTCATTTTTCTTTGAAGAGCCAATTGTATTATTTTTTTCATAAGTAATGCTTTCCTTTGTTTTTCTTTTTTTCTTCTTATTATTGAATTATTTAGATTTGACATTCTTTCTTCTCCACCAGACTGTTTTTTTGTATAATTAGATTTATTAGAGTTAGAGTTATTAGATTTTGTTTTTTTGTTTTTCTTTGTTCTTGGAGTTTTCTTTGTTTTTTTAATCTTTGATTTTTTATTCATATTT
>Ga0214919_10006435_pt1 | contig 16153 bp, 29 predicted proteins | sample LL1503_MetaG_FD_177994 | JGI IMG/M metagenome (GOLD analysis project Ga0214919, IMG submission 177994) | Freshwater microbial communities from Lake Lanier, Atlanta, Georgia, United States - LL-1503 | ecosystem: Environmental > Aquatic > Freshwater > Lake | place: USA: Georgia | collected... | reverse complement strand
TTCTTTCAATTATAGGAAAGAAGTATTCTGAGTTCAGCATATGAGAAGATAAATCACAATTCCATCCGCCAAAATAAGAATTAAAAGTATGATTATAAATATCAGTAATTGAAGAACCATCTTGAATAAGTTGAGTGGTTCCTAAAGAATCTTGTCCCATACAAATATTTCCACCACTAGAGTTTGGAAGATAACAAGGAACTAGTTTGTCATCAAAAGATTGAAGAGGGCCGTCATTAAAGTATAGATGAAAAGAAAAAGAACTACTAAAAGAACTAGGTTGGTGATCTGTAGATATAACAGAAACAGTCCATGGAATCCACATTTTCGCTGACTGCAAAAATTTAGGAGTAATCCTAGTACGATAAGAATTTGAAGTAGAAAAGTCTATTTCAATTTGAAAAGGAGGACGCTCTATAATATGAGTCTTGCCGTCAGGGGAAGAGTATCTAACAGCTAAAGGCAACAATGAGTAATCCCTATTGGAACTAGTTTGAGAATGTTGTTTTATCAATTCGTGAGTGTTTAAAAAGCTAACTTGATAGTTAATCCAGAGGTCATTTTCAACAGTTCTGGGAGTTGCTTGATGAGTAAGATTGAATATATTCTCCGGAGTATATAAAGAATAGTTGTAATCATAATAGTCAATATCCACAATATCACTCCTTAGAAACAAGAGTCTTTAAATAAGAATTTGTTTCTTTCTGCTTGGAAATTAGCATAGCATCTTCAGCTACATCTTGGTAACTAAATTGTATAGAAAGATCAATCAAGAATTTATTAAACAAAGAAATAGCTTCTAGATTTAAATTATCATTTTCCATCTCTATTTGAGTATATTTAAATTGAGAGTAAACATTTAATTCATTATCATAAATTCTATAAAGATAAGTACCGTCGTAAGAACGAAATCTTGAAAGATAATAATCAACATCAGCAGTACTTCTTACCTTACGCATAACAGAAAAGTCTGGTTTATACAAAGGGCAATTAGGTTGTTCCATTACATAAACACAAAATACTGGTTGACTGTCATTAGATTTACGAGAAGAAACTGAGCAGGAAAATATGCCGGGGTTATTAGCGTAAGCATAAGAAGCAGATGGATTTAAATTTGAAGGAGAACTATGAAATTGACAAGACGTTAAAGTTCTTTTAGCAATCTCATTAGCATTTTCGTAATCGTCACTTTTAGGATTGGTTATAGAATTTAAAAGGTTAGATATTGTTGACATTATTAATTATCTCCAAGTCATTTGGGAAACTTGATAGTTCTCAGTCTTAAGATTTTGCATTTCTTCAAGAAGAGAATTTATATATATATCTTTTTCAGATAAAAGATTTAGAAGGTATTGATTATCGATTTTAGTTAAATTAAAAGAATCAATAAAAGAAGATATAGAAGACTGAAAAGAATCAGAGTTACTAAAACTATTTACAGTAAAAGGTTGGTCCAATTTATTAGTATTAAAAAGAACAACGGAACCAGAACCTTGACCAACTATTTTAATGCACTCGTTTGCAGTTAATTGAGATACAATATTCTCGTAATCGCTTGGAAGAAAAGAATTAAAAGCTATTGTTTTAAAAAGTTTTTTAGATCCAATAAAAGCATAAAAAGAATAGTTTAAAGTTGCATGGGGTGCGTTAAAGATATCATTAGCAAAAGCACGAGCAATAACTACCTCAAAAGTTGTTAACTCTGAAGTTAATTGAGCATACCGTTCTACGGTTATTTCAGAACTTTTAGGCAAAGTCTTAAGATAAGAATAATTCTTATTAAGAAGATGATGAGCGATAAAGGTATTAACTGGATAAAGATAATCATCAATAGAATCAAGAATATGATCTAAATGGTCATTAGTAAATCCACTAGGGGGCATTTGATATATAGGTAACATTAAGTCTCCGTAAGTATAGATTCAAAGGACAATGTTTTATTTTGTAATGAATTAAGAAATGGCAAAGATGACAAATGCAACGAATGTATTTCGTCATGCACTTGTTTTGCAATTGGATATATTTTATGTAGAAAATAAAAATTGTTTAGTATATTAAAATTTTCAGCTTCTACAAATAACACAGAAACGTTATTGATTGGTTCAGTCAGATAACTTTTCGTCAACCAGGCTCTCAATGGCTGAGGCAACTCCTGGACTTTCTGCAGCCAATAGACCACCGGCTCCTTCTTTCATGGCTTCAAGCATTTGTTTTCTGCTTTGAGCTATAGTATCCATAAATATTTTTTGAGATTCAGGAGAAGCAAATTTAATTTGGGCTATAAGGCCTTCCATGTTTACTGCTTGTTCGCCAAAACCAAGAATTAAAGTAGCAATCTGCTTTTCTAAATTTTCAATAGACTCGTCAAACTCTTTAAATCTTTGGTCTATTTTATTGGACATAGATATAATAAGTTGTTGAGTTTGTTCTCTAAGTAGATCTACATCGTTTATGTCTTCGAATAGGGAATCATCTGACATCAGGCATCATACCATTCTGTGTTATTGGTTACATGAGAAAGCAAAGAAAGATCTAATAAGTAAGAAATACTTACAACATCTTGACGAGTTACTTTAATAGAATCAACAGACAAAGGTGATTTCATATCTGGAATGAATGCACCACTGTCAGACTTGCGAGCTTTAAAATGACCAGCTTTCCAGATAAAAGCATTAGTGTCTATGTTATCTCCAGACTGCCAATACTGACACTTAAAGATTCTACTAATTGATTGACCAGCAGCAGTCATTGTTCCACCATAAGAAACATATGCTTCAGGTGTAGCAAGGCCAAGTCTTTCGTTAGCAGGAAAGTTAAGAGCAGCAGTTCCATCTGTTATAGATTTAAGATAAGCTGCAAAGTCGATGGCATCAACAAAGCAGTTAGTATTGCTTTCAAGTTTTCCAGAAGCATTAGTTTTACCTATGTCAATAGAAAACTTCATACCCTGAAACCAAGGTCGAATAGAAACAAAACCACTTTGGGTTTTAGATTTAAACCACTTTTTATAAAGTGTATTAGTATACTTTGGCTTATCGTCTTGGTTCTCAGAATCTAAAGACTCTAAAAACTCTTCTACATTTTCTTCAATTGACATAATTACCTCTTGTTTAAAATTGTTAAACTTTCAAGTCCCAAGAAGGGGCTTGAGAAGATTTTTGTTTACCAAGTATATCATCTATGTCATTATATTGGGAGCTAGAAGCCCAGTCCCAATTCTCATGAGCATAGCGATATAAGTCTTTAATCATTTCGCGTTCTTTATTCCAAAGAATATTGCGCATAAATGGAGCAGCTTTTACTAGATCAGCAGTATTTAGCATGCGGTGTTCAGCGGAAACGACATTAAATTTTGTTTCCTTGACTAATGATTTAATTTCTGCACCAGTAAAGTACTTAGTTACTTGAGCTATAGCAGAATAATCGTATGTGTTTTCAGGAAGATAAATCTTAATGATTTCAATTCGTTCTTCAAATGATGGCAAACCAACAAAGAAGATCTTATCAAATCGCTCTGCACGTAACATCTCTGGCTTAAGATGATTAAGTTGATTAGCAGCACACATTAAGAATACGTCATCAGGAAGTTCTTGAAGGCCGGTTAAGAACTCACCATGAACACGATCGGTTGTGCCACCATCTACATGAGATGAGCTTTGGCCACCAGACATATCTCGACCAAACTCGTCAATCCAAACACAAAGCGGAGCCATAACTCTAATCTGCTGAAAGACTGTACGCATATTCTGTTCTGATTGACCAATGTAAGAATTCATTACTTGACTTACGCCGGTTCGGGCAAGGTCAAGACCAAGGGCACTAGCAGTTGCCTCACAGATAGCAGACTTACCAGTGCCGGGAACACCAACGGTTAGCATACGACGAATTGGTTGAATGCCAAACTTCTTAGCTTCTTCTGGGTTATTCCAGAAATAAAGATTACGCATAATAACATCTTTAATATTATCAAGACCACCAATTTGGTCAAAAGTAATCTTAGGTTTAACTATTTCAAGAATTCCATTTTTTTTAACATTAGCCATTTTAGCTTCATAGACATAAGAAGAACTGATTGTACCATGCTCAAGAACTGACATAAGACAGAGATTGATAAACTTAGATTCTGTAAGACCTAATCCAGCATTAGCTATTTCTTTAGCCTTAACAGCATCTAGTACTTCTCCGTTAGTTGAAGTATGTATGTGGTTAAGAATTTCGTTTAGCTCTTGAAGAGTTGGGTACATATCTTCATGTACATAAAACAGATGAGCAATTTCTTCTGGAACATCAGAAGCGCTCAAGACTATAAGCTGAAGTGGCATTAAAGAAATGTCATCAGATTTAAAAGATTTTCTGTAATCAGAATGAAGAGAAGAGACTAAGCCTGAAAATTCATTAACAAAGGCTTTAGGATCTCCAATTAAATTGTAGATAAAAGACTTAGAAAGATCTTTAACAGCAGGAGAGTTAAGCATGTAGTCAAAAGACAAAGATAAATCAGTAGTTGTTTTTACTATTGGGGGAATGCCGTCTTCTGGAGCAGGTATGGAAACAAGAACTGGTTTCCATTGAAAGTTTATGTTTTGAGAAAATCCATCTTTTGAAATTGTAAAGTATGTACGTTTGTCAAAAGAAATAATGTTTTCTTCAAGTCGATAAGGGTCGGTTGTTTTAATCCAAATTGCGGGAACTCCCAATTGGATTTGCTGAAAGAGCATATGTACTCCAGGTATCAAAATAATAATCTAAGGGCTTTATAAAAAATAATGGGGGGGACCACTCTGTTAAGAGTCTAATAAACTATCAAGTAGTTTAATGGCCCCCCCCAAGATTGTAATAGGAAAGGTGTTAGCCCTTTTCGCCTGCACGGCGATGGAACTCAACATTGTCGTTTGGTTGAATGACATAGTTCTCGTCAAGCTTGTCCTTGCCTTTGTAAGCAATAGCGTCTGAGCTGATACCCCAGAGCTTGCTGAATTGCTCACGAACCTGTCCAACAGTCTTTCCTGAGACTGGTGCTGGTTGGTTGTATACACCATAACGAACGTTGGCTACGCCTTCGCCTGTGCTGGTATTTGTTTGGTTGGAATTCATATCCATGTTATTATCTCCGTTTATTAGTTATAGGTAAGCGGGTTGCTGTTGATTGACCATACGATTATATGGTTGGGACATGCCAAGACCTAAATCGAAGTAGATCTCTGACTGTTCTGGATTTTGTTCGGAAACAATAGTATGTTGAATCCGACCAAGAATCATTGCAGCAACAGCCATATTAGTGGCAAGTATTTGGGTGCCACCTTCTACTTCGGCTCGTTCTTGACAAGACATTTCACCTGGATTGCGATCAGGTGGATCTTGGTATTCTGGGTGTGTTTCTACTGGATGAGCAGTAACGTCTACGCCATCGCGACGACGATAATGATAGATGCTACCAAAAAGGTTATCATCATTTCCACCAGTAAAAACATCTATGTTATTAAGCTTTGAAGCTGCGTCAAATAAAATCTTACGAGCAGCAAAGTTATCAACAACAGCAAGAACGATATCGCCTTCAGCAAGTAGCTGAGTAGCTCTAATCTTGGTAGAAGCCTCATCTGTTTCAGGATGCTCGTCAGAAACTACCCATTTAGGAATAGGTATGATAAGAGTCTGATTAAATTGCTTAGTAAGCTCAAGGGCTTTGACCGAAGCTTTATTGCCAACTTGAGTGAATGATTGACGTTCTAAATTTCTCTGCTCATAACTGTCGCCATCAACAATTATTAAAGCAGATCCGGGATATTTCCACTCAAGAAGTCTAACGACTCCTTCAGCTAACCATGTGCCAATGCCACCGGCACCGACAAGAACTACTCTTTTGGGGTCCATGAATTATTCCTCAATCATATTCGTGCATGCTGTAACTACGTTCAAAGGGAACATAATCTTGGCATTGGGTAATGGGCGTTTCAATCTTTCGTTTGTTTATTGCAAAGTCAACAATTGAATTTAAATAAGGTTTGCAGTTGCGAGAATAATAAAATTCACAATCAAGGCAATTTGACCTATTGTCATATACATTGTAAGGATGATGTTGATCAAATTCAATTACATCATCATAATATATAGTCTTTTGACAAGTGCATTCTTGGATTGTATGTAAGGGAATATCACAGCAAACTGTTCTAGTCTCATCAAATCCTTCATAGAAGTAATTATCAAGAACTTCTACGGTTGCGCCAGAAGCAGTTGTAAGCAGTGATGTGTGCAGAGAGCTATCATCATCATTGTACTCTGCTTCTTTAATTCGCATAAGTAAATCTTGATCTTTACCATCTTTAGTCCAAAGATAATAAGTTATATTAGAATCTAATTTTCTGTCAGTCAAATACTTTTTAGCATTGTCAATTATCTCAGCATAAGAATCTGATATAAGAGCAAAGCATAAATCACAAGTATCGCAATAAAAGCTCTTTGGACAGTAAGCAAGAACTTCAGTTTGACATGATGGGCATTCGGATCCAGCAGAGTCTACTTCACCAATAACGAGATATGGTTCATCGTCTTTTGGATCTGGATACTCTTGAAGTCGAGGATCTCCGTTACGAGTACCAGGATGAATAGAGACCTGCGGAAGACTCTGTGCCTGCGTTGTAGCCTGGAGTGTAGACGCCTGTGCCACCTGAGTAACCGAACCCCCCGCTATAGGGGGGAGTACTTTTTTTACTTTAGTACTCCAACCTACAACTTCTGGATCAGGTTCTTTAATGAAAATGTAATCTTCAAATACATCTTCTGGCTTTAAAGTATAAGCATGACCAGCCATTTGCATCTCAATGTGATACTGAGTTGCGCCATTGTTGATAGACTTTTGCCATCCATAAGTAATATGAATGCCATCAAAGTCAGCTTGGTCTGCATGATCTGTACCAGATGCATAAGCAGCCATTTCAGGATGACTATGGACTGAGCCAACAATCAAGACATCTTCTGGCTTTTGATCTACAATGCTATCAGCATCATACTTACAATGAACAGAAGTGTTTACTTGATCTGGGACAAGAACGCCCCAACCTTGAGAAGTTCCTTCATACTGAGGATCAAATGTCAAAAGAACAATTGACTCAGTGCCATGTTGAACGTGAACAAGTCTAAAGAACTCGTCTAACTTATCAATAATAACACGAGGTATAGGAGGAAGGCTGTACTCAGCTGTTTCGCGAGTAACGTCAAAATCAAACAAGTCTTCATCAACGATTTCAGCAACAGTTCTTCCAACAAAGTTGTTAACAACCTTAACAATCTTAGTGGAAAGATCAGTAACATAAGAAACATTTTTAGTTGTAATGCCTTTGTCGTAAACGTTTGACTCAACCTTACGGTCAACTGCTACGTTGCAAATCAAGTAATAAATATTGAAACCAAGAAATTCAATTTCTTCTTCAATGTTATCTCTGTTTGCCATAAAGCATGGAACTCCGGATTTAGTCCAGAAGTAATTTAAGTCTTCCAACTTAACATCCATGTAAGTAATATTATCTATTTGGTCCATAAAATCTCCAGATTTAGGGTTTCTTTATTTTGTTAAAAAGGTTCAGTGCTAGGTGCATTATTAACTTCTTTTTTAATTCCAACAGATTTGGAAAAAGTATGTACAGCTTGTTTAATAGCAACTTTAACATACTCTTCTTGGAATGGCTGATAATAAGCAACCATGTTTCCGTCAGAGTCTTCGGTAACATTACCAAGACATTCAGCACAACACTGGGTTACGGTGATAGAAATATCTTCAGGCAATATAGTTGGAGTGCAAGATCCAAATTGAGAATTGTTATTCTTTAACAATCCGCAAGGACATGTAAAGTGCTGAGCATTACATGGTTGACAAAGAGTAATAACTTTAGGAGCTAAAGTTAAATCTGGTGTAACAACCATGGCTTTAGACTGAGGATAACTCTCTCCCCAACCACTGGTTTTAATAGCAACAGCTTGACATACATAGCAATTAGTAGTAATTAATTCATTGTCTACTATATAACTAGGTTGACAATTAGGGCAAACAACTTCCTCACAATTAGGAATGAAAAGAAGTTTTTTATTTAAAGCAGATTTTGAACTGTCAGAATTATTGTGAACGCCTACCCAGTCTGAACAGGTAGAACATTGATCAACAGTATCATGTCCTTTATGGTAATACTCACAAGCTGCTTCTGAGAATACTATGTCTTGATGTTCAATATTGTAATATTTATCTGCAGATTCAATAAAGGCGTAATGATCATTTAAGCAGGAATTGCATACATCATTGCCATTACTGTCGCCTACTGGCTCTTCATCATCTGTATTGTACTGTTCATCACAGCAGACACATACCCAATCATTTTCATCGTCATCATTGTTGTTAGAGAATAAGTTTGGAGCTAAAACTGCAGAACCGTTTTTTTCTCTATTAGCAACAGTGAAATCATAAGGATTGTCTTTAGCTGCATGAGTATAGTCTACGGGAGCAGAAGCAAAAGCTTTCTTAAACATATCAGCAATGTTTGCATCTGTAAAAGATAGATCAGGACGAGATATAACATTATACATTTTAGGAATGTTAGTATCTGAATAGTATGCTTGATAGTTGCCAAGCATAGCCATAGCAAGAGTCAGTGGAATGCCATCGTTGTCATGTTCACTTTGATGATCAAAGCCTTTAACTTTAACAGGAATTAAAAGTTCAGAGTCTAAAGTCCAATTATATCCATCTTCGGCTGATTTAGTTTGCCATGCAGATGGATCCCAAAAGTATTGTGGTTTGTCAGCTTTTTGATAAAAGCGAGCACCATCAGTCTCTGACATATTTGCATCGTTGTAGGTCTCTACTCCTGAGCAACGCTCAATGAAACGAGAAACCTTTTCATTAAAAGGAAGAGAAGACCAATCGTCTTTAAGGTACAAGCAAATCCAGCCTACAGCATTGCCGCGGTAACCCTTGCAGTTGATATTAGGAAGGTTAACGTGATAAAGAACGTTAGTAGGATTGGTAATTGGATGTGGAGAATAAAACATCTTGGCACCTAAAAGATTGCCATTTTCAAAGTCTCCAATAACAATGCGATAAGGCTGAGCTACATAGTAGGTTTTAGCATTCTTATCGCCTTCGTGTGCCCCCCAGTTGATGTGATACATGCCGGGGGCATGTTGGGTCACAACTTGGGTTTGAGGGCCAGCAGAACGGATTGCAAGGACTCCTGTGCCATCTAGGGGAAGAAGGCCAGTATCAAAAGAGGCAAACTGAGAAAAGCTATTATAAAAAGATACAATATTCTTATCAGTTACATGGTCTAAGTTAAAAGATTTAACAGAAGACCGAATAGCGTAAGTGCCTTCGTCGTTTTTAACAAGAGAGTAGTTATATGAATCAGTCATTGTATTTTCCATTCGCAATGTCATCTAGTTCCAAATCTACGTCCATAGAAAAGTCACCAAAGGTCATAGCTAACCAATTAGGATCTTGTTCTGCAGTTGTAATTAATTGAAGCTTAGGAAGTATTTTATTTTTAGCATCGATAAGATCGGCAACTCGATCTAAAGCTTTAGCAACTTTTTTTATCTCTTCTTTGTCTTCACTAATGTTTAAGATAAACCGTATGATAGGCATATCAGATAAAGTAAAGTGATCAACAATTTTATCTATTCTTTCATCTATATGAGAAAGATCAGATTGAAGTTGTTTTTTAATACCTTTAGCTGCATCAAGTCTAAAATAAAAATTATCTATAGGAGCGTTAGCACTGATGGGAATTTTTTCTGGATAAGAAGTCATATAATCCTTATTAGTAAATCTTAAAGCCAAGAGATTCTCTGATGGACTGAAAGGATCGATTGATATAAGCGTTAGAAGAGAAAGAACGAATATCGATACTAGAATGATCTTTATCGATAATTGCCTTCATAGGAACTCTGTTGATTTGTTCACACAACTTTTGATAAATATCAATGTTGCGATTTATAGCATGGTTCATAAGCTTAAGCATTGAACCAAAGTATATACGAATAAACGAATCATCTAGAGTAATGTTTAAATGTTTAGCAGCAAGCTCAAAAGACTTTGTGTTGTCTGCATGTATAATTGTATTTAAAAATTCAATAATAGAAAACCGTTTTGCTATTGATTCTTCTAATACGTCGGCATATAGATCGCTAGCATATTTGCCATTAGACAATGTATTTAAAGCATTAAAAATGGAGCGACTTAAGGAATCAGTTTCAAAAACAAAACGGTTTGTTACTTCATAAAAAGAAGTAATTACGCCAGTCCTAAGCATAAAGCCAGTAGAACCGATTCCTTTATTTTTAGCATAATCTTTAGTAGATTCAATAAGAGATTCTAGTTCTTCATCTTTGGTAAAATTAGAATTTGAAAAGACGTTATGAAACGAGGGAGATTGAGGTGATGGTTCTTGAAAAAGATCATCATCATTATCAGAGTAATGAGACATTAAATATCCAAACTGTAAGTGGTCTATTTTTTTGTGTAAGATTGTACGGGCGACGGGAATTGAACCCGCGTGCCACCAACTACCCTTTCTACACTTTATAAGAGTGAGGGGATACGCCCGTGTGCGAAAACGGAAATGTATCCAAGCATATTCGAAAATCTAATTTCATTGTGCAGTTTGTTTCTGAGGTTGTTCTTTTACAATTTGGAGTAAAGCTTGATAACCAAGCTTGGTTATAGTATAACCTTTATCTGACTTTGTAGCAAATTTGTGTCGAACAAGAACATCGAGTGAGCGCATAACAGTACTCAATCTTTTATTATACTTTGTAGGAGATAAAGTCATAAGATCATTTTCGGTAGACCATTTATGGCCCCTGGTTTTAAGGTAACATAACGCTACATGTGTAGGTGAATTACGCTTGATGTTAATCATTATTCCTCCAATATATAATACAAAATAAATTGATAGCAGGCAATGGGGCGATATGGGGCCACTAGCATCATTACTTTTAGTTAGCAATTCAGTCGGTTTATTTCTGTGTTTTACCACATAGTAAGTTTGAATTTACTAGCTGCTATCAAATCTTAGTGGATATTAAATCCACCGCAGTTTTCAAGAAAGACTTGAAATTGTTTCATAAGATCTAAACTCATATGGTACCAAGCTATATGAGATGAAACTTTTAAGGTACCGTTACAATTGTTACACACTTTGGTAACAATGGTTCCATCTTCTTCGTCCCAGTCACGGTTGCCCGTTCCTTCACAGTACTTGCAATCTTCCAATGGAATAGCTGCAATAGATGCATCATAGTCAACAATGTATTGCTCTATAACACCTTTTTCTAAATCTTTTTTTAAAAGTTTAGACAAGGTTAACGAGTCTCTAGCGTTTAAACCATCGCCAGAGTTATCATGTGGAGATTCACATTTGCCACAGATAGTAGGGTGAAGGTCATCAAGGCACGACCATAAAGGATGCCAGTACCAAACATTGGCACGAAAGTATTCGCCCTGTTCGTTCTTTGGCTTTCTGCCATAAACGTCCATTCCCATGTTTAATCTCCTACTAACTTAGTGTATACTTCACCATTCTCTTGTAGTTTTGTATCTTCATACGGTGCTGCAATACGTCGATAAAGCTCTAGTTTTGCGCATTCTAAAGATCCAATAACTTCGTTAATGGTAGAGTATGATTTACCCTTCTTATCAATAAAATGATTAATAAGGGTAGAAATATAATAATTTAATTCGCCGGCATTGACTATAGCTTCAGGGCTAAGCAATATTTCGGCTCTTAATTCAGGTTTAATGTAAGGCATGAAGTTATTAGATTCTCTGTTTAATAAGCTGCATGTAGGACAAAGAAGACCAGTTGTGATCAATTGCTTCGTTGTCAACTATAGTTTCAAGTTGAAGGCCAAGAGAAGCAAGACAATCTAGTACATCGATAGGATCAATGAGATCGTTTAAACATAACTGATCAGTTAAAAGATTAGCTAAAGAAGTAGCAAATTCAATATGATCGTGAATGATAGAATCATATGTTTGTTGATCAATATGAAGAGGAGTTAAATCATTGTCAACTTTATAGTGACCTAATACAGATTGTATGTTGCTAATATTATCGTTTGTCATTGGGGTATTCCTTTTGTGTTTGGAGTTTGTGCAATAGTCTAGATTTAAGATTAAAAATTCTATCGTACTCACCGGTGCTGTGACAAGTAGAAAGTTTAAGATCTATAGATTGAACTATTGTTTCAATATCTTGGTGATTTAAATTATATCTAGGCATAGTTATTATTATTATTATTATTATTCATCTTCTTCTTCGCCAAAGACTTGTTTCCAACAAGCTGGATGAGTTCCAGAAATCATCCATTCTCTGGTCTCTTTGTCAAGCTGTGGAAATACGTCTTGGACATAAAGTCCACGAACTTTCCATTTGTTGAATTGTTCTTTAGTCATTAAAAATATAGTTTCGTCTTCACAATGTATACAAACTGTATGAACACTGTTTGGACAATAAGCGTTTTCATCTCCTGCAACACGATAATAAATAACGTTAGTCATAGGTTTCCTCTTCAGGGTAATACCAATTGTTGGTGGGAGCATGAGCAATTTTAGAAGCAACATAAAAAATAAATATTGCAGCAAACTGCATAAATAAAGATTCAGTTAATGCTATATACAATAACCAGATATACATAAAGATAGTTTTTGTCATAGTGGGCCCTCTGGGGCTCGAACCCAGGACACACGGATTATGAGTCCGATGCTCTAACCGACTGAGCTAAGGGCCCTAAAATTCAACAATAGTTATTATCAATTATTGATTGAACAATATCGGTATCGTTAACCTTGGTTATAGGTATCCGTTCAGCATGGTTATGAAATATGCAGCATTCGGATTCTTCATACCAAGATATAACATTGGCAATAGTTACGTTAATAGGCTTAGGTTCTGACATATTAAACATCCTTAAAGTAAAAAGACAGTTGTGAACGCTTAGATGGATAAATAAGCGTATTGGTATCACTTTGTGAACAGGACAGTCGTAAACGAGTGTTGACCTGTGGCAATGGGGACTGTTAGCTCCCGAAAATTAATATGATTGCATGTCACTGCATAACATTAATCAAGTAGAATATTAAAGCTTTCCAGCTCCTGGAATATATTCAGTAATCTTACCTGTTAAAAACATTACTGAAGGTTGATCGTCTCTATCGTATTCAGCGCCAATTGACAATAGTTCAGTTAGCTCTTCTTTTAGTAGAGTAACTGCTAAGGTGTCATCTTGAAATTCGCCTGGAATATCGGCATGGATTTCAACAATTAATTTAACTTTCATGAGTTGGTGTAGTCTCTTCTGTGAGTAGTAGGTATAGGCGGATGTCTAAAAGTAGGTCTGTCATATCAGATGAGGAAACAAGCTGTCGACCAGAAATATCTCCAATGGCTTTGTCAACCATTTGGATAGCATTAGTTTTTGGATTAATAGTCATTAGGATTCCCCTCCACGTTTTTTATATATAGTAACTGCTTTTTCTAAGGTGGTGCAGTAATCACCATTTGATGCTTCAAAGCCTTGAGGTGTTGCCACAACGGTCCATACTACGTATGGATGAAGTTCATTTTCCTTAAAACAGATAGTGATCCAATGAGCATAACTATCGTCAGGAATTCTATCAGCTTTTTTAGTAGCTGCTATAACTACTCTATTGGTGGTGCCTACGACATCGCCAATATGAAGTTCATTTAATAAGTTTAATTCATTTGTCATAGTACGCCCTCCGGGGCTCGAACCCGGGACACACGGATTAAAAGTCCGATGCTCTACCAACTGAGCTAAAGGCGCTTATCGCTATCTATTAGCTTGCCACCATCGATCTTCTATATCACTGCTTTTAATCTTCTTAGTTTTTTTAATTTTATAACCAGCTGCATTAAGATCTTGAATAATCTTTTCTGGGATACCATGCCAGATTACAATCCCACAACTAGTTAAAGAATGAGCAATAATATCAAGCTTATGTTTTTTGTGAAGTTTAAATATCATTAATTAATCCTTATGTGTATGTGTATAATAAGAATTATACAACGCGAACGTTAATTGCTTCAGGACCTTTGCGTCCTTCGCCAATATCAAATTGGACATTTTGACCAGTGACAAGTCCACGTTGGTCAGATTGTTCTACACTAGAAGTGTGAACAAAGATGTCGCCATCTGTTTCAGTGGAGATAAAGCCAAAGCCTTTTTCTTCATTGAAGAATTTTACAATACCTGTAGGCATTAGTACTCATTTCTATTGTTTTTTATTTAATGGATTGCATAACAAGTTATGATTTCCAAATCTTTTCTATAAAGAAAGTTAAAGCTGCTGAAATAGCTAAAATAATTAGAATGTCTTTCATTCGTAATAACTTTCATTTCTAGAAGGAATCCCATAAGGAGTTTGATGCATTTTATTATATGCTTTATAGCGTTGTTTGGCTGTACGTTTAAATCTAATTTTTGTGATTATATTTAAAATAGAATAAATCATAATCCATCCTTGTTAATAATTTTTGTTTTAGGTTTTCTTCTAGCATTACCATAAGGAAGATAACCTAGCTTAACACGTTGATCCTCAGTCTCATTACCCCATATGCCGTATTCAAGATTGTTACGAGCATAAGCTCTACATTCCATGACTACTGGGCATTGAGCACAAATAGATAGTGCTTTTGCTTCTCGTTTAATTCTAGCTTTAGGGCGTTCGTTATAAAGAGGAAAGAATAAATCAGTTTGATTTTTACATGCCGCTTTGTCAAACCATGATGGATGGTACATTTAAATCCTTAAAAGGTACTAATTTGATATAAAGGTCACTTAATTAAAGTGGCCAGTGTTTTGAATCTGCCTTAGGATCTAATGCAGGTATTATATTGCATGATATATTGTGCTTTTCTTGAGTTAAATTAACCCAAGTTTTTGCTTGTTCCAAAGTACGGAATGGTCCCCATGATACAACATGGGTGTATCCATGATACTGCACAAAGTAAGTACATTTGGGTTCAGTATTTGATAAAAGAACGGAATCGTACCATTCCATTTTAGACATATTAATATCAACATCTTGTAATATAGAGAGAGATTTAAATGTGTTTTTAATTTTGTTAAACATTTTTAATCCTGACCAAAGTTAACGTGTACAACATTGTTGAAGTTAAGTGAAGCATTGGGATCGTACAGAAGTACTTTAGCTAAAGCTTGAGAATAATTGTTAAATACTGGATGATTGATTTTCTCTTCTGGAATTTCATCTCCATACTCTCCACGATGAACGTAAAGAATACGTCCGTCTTCAAAATGGAAATCTAAACGATATCCAGAATCGGAAATAAAAGATTCTAAAGCATGTTCAATATTTAAATGATCAGCAGTTAAGCCATCATTTGAACGGGTTGAATAAGTAATAAACATTATAGGTACTTCCATTTATCTATTCCAGGGATAAGTCCTAAGGTAGAACCATTGTCCCAATTTACAAAAACTGTACCAGTATCATCTACATAATTAATCAGGCCCTGAGTGCCAGGAGTTAAAGCTGTAAATTCATCTGTACAGAGAATTAGTTCAATTCTTTTTCCAATAAGAGTGTTGCCATAATTGACATATAGTGGATTTTTTTTCATAGCTCCCAGAGTAGGGCTCGAACCTACGACCAACGGATTAACAGTCCGTAGCTCTGCCAACTGAGCTATCTGGGAAAAATTGCTACCATGTAAACAGGAATAGCAAAAGTGTAAACATTAAAACAATAATAGTTAATATTTCATTTCTATACTGCATATACTTACGTGCAGTGCTGATACCAGTACGGTACATAGGGCTTCTCTTAGAGTCGCCAAAATATGTAAAGAAATGTTTATCTTCTATTGTGTTATAGTGCTTAACGCCATAGTCAAAACCATGTAAAAAAGCTGTAATATTTTTCCACATATTAATCTTCTAAAATAAAATGTTTTGAATATTCTTGATAGTCAATACTTGCTTTTTCTGTCATACCAGGGTTAGTAAGTATGTGATACATACCATTAAAGTAATCTGAAATATGTTGTATTTCAGTATCGTTAATTTTAGAATCACCATATTCTATATAAGTAGCATGGTCTCCAAGCATATTTTGAATAAGCTT
>Ga0214919_10006434_pt1 | contig 16155 bp, 14 predicted proteins | sample LL1503_MetaG_FD_177994 | JGI IMG/M metagenome (GOLD analysis project Ga0214919, IMG submission 177994) | Freshwater microbial communities from Lake Lanier, Atlanta, Georgia, United States - LL-1503 | ecosystem: Environmental > Aquatic > Freshwater > Lake | place: USA: Georgia | collected... | reverse complement strand
ATATGCTGGAAACTTTACACCCCTCACTTCAATTAGCACCATTTGGTCGTTGATAATTTCAATCACTTTTCCTTCTTCATTACTCAACAAAACCAGTATATCGTCGCCAACTTGGTACTTCATTATGTTATCAATTAATTATACAGCCAATTTGCTTTTTCTTCGTCCATAAAGTAAATAAATAGACAAGCCCAAAGCCATCCATCCAAAAAATACCATCCAACTTTTTCCAGGAATTTCAATCATTAAATACATGCAGCACAATACGCCGCAAACAGGTATTAAAGAATGATTTTTTATAAAACTAAATACTGCTGTAATGAGTGCTGCTGCCATAAACATTAAAAACAATACTTCTTGATAATTTAAGCTAACCAAGCTTTCTAAATCAGTTAAAATTCGCTCTCTAAATAATAATGTAAAAACGGCTACAATACCCGGCACAATCCACTTTCCATTAATATAAGGCAATTGAAATTTTCCTTGCTCTTTGGCTAGTCTTGGCAATACCAATACACCACCACAAACCAATACAAACGCAAACAATGTACCAATACTAGTTAAGTCGGTCATTAATTTATCGTCTACAATTAGCACCGGAATACCTACTAGTAAACCTGTCATTACTGTTGCAAAACCAGGTGTTTGATAGCGCTTACTTAATTTACTAAATCTCTTTGGCAACAACCCATCTCTACTCATACTCATCCAAATTCTTGGCTGCCCAATTTGAAAAACCAGCAACACACTAGTAGAGGCAACCACGGCACTTACCGAAATAATAAATCCTATTTTTTGCATATGAATTTTATCAAACACAAAAGCTAGTGGATCGGCAACTCCTTCAAATTCTTTAAAGTTTACCATACCAGTAATTACGAGTGTTGTAATTACATAAATGATGGTGCAAATTAATAATGAATACATCATCCCTCTTGGTAAATCTCTTTTAGGATTAGCGCATTCTTCTGCAGTGGTTGATATAGCATCAAAGCCAATATAGGCAAAGAATACAGAGGATACGCCTTTTAATACACCCGTCATGCCATTGGGTAAAAACGGCGTCCAATTAGCAGTAGTTCCTTCCGAAAAAATATACCAAAAACCAATAACGGCAATAAAAAACAAAACAACAATTTTTAAACCCACCATAAAATTGGCGCTCTTTTTACTTTCGCTAATACCTATATAAGCAAGAATAGTAATTAGTCCTACAATAATAAAAGCGGGTAAATTAATAATGAATTTTACGCCAAATATTTCTGGAGCATTTGTATAAATTAAATTAGTTACAGATTTGCCATTTGCAATAGCATCTTCATAAGCCATCGCTGCAGTTTGATGACCAATGGATAACCAATCGGGCAATTCAATATGAACAGCTTTTAATAAATTATTAAAGTACGCACTCCAAGAAATAGCTACCACTACATTGCCAATAGCATACTCTAAAATTAGCGCCCAGCCTATAATCCACGCAATCACTTCGCCAAAACTTACATAAGAATAGGTATATGCACTACCAGAAACAGGTACTCTTGATGCAAACTCTGCGTAACACAATGCAGTAAATCCGCAGGTTACAGCCGTAATTAAAAATAAAAAGATAACACCTGGTCCGCCATTAAATGCGGCAGAACCTATCGTAGAAAAAATACCTGCGCCAATAACCGCCGCAACACCCATTAAAGTAAGGTCTTTAACGCGCAATACTTTTTTCATGTTTCCATGTCCGTCTAACAAACCAGCGTCATAATCTTTTTGAATATTTTCGAGTGATTTTTTTCTGAATAAGGAATGAAACATGCAGCTTTATTTTAGTAGACTCAAATTAATAGATAATATCGATAAAACAATTGCATTATCGTTAAAGAGATTAATAGTCTCGTTGAATTAAAAATCCAGCAAGTTCAATTAATGGTTGTTTGCGCAAAGACACTACAGCTATATCTTCTAAATGCTGCAAGGCTGTTTGCAAATATTTTTCTTTTAGCGAATTGGCCCAAGCATCTACATTACAGGCTTTAAACAATTCCAAAACCTCCGTTACTTTATTGGGCGCATTTTCTTGCATCAAATTTTGTAAGCGTATTTTTTGTTCTGGTGTAGCTACTTCTAAGGCATGTAGCAGTAAAAATGTTTTTTTGTTTTGTTTAATATCTCCGCCAACTTCTTTGCCAAATTTTTCGGGATCACCAAATGCATCTAAATAATCGTCTTGAATTTGAAATGCAATACCCAAGTTTTTACCGAACGCATATAAATGGTCTCTATTATGCGCACTAGCACCTCCTAAAATTGCCCCAAGTTCTAAACTGGCAGCAAGTAATACAGAAGTTTTCAAGCCAATCATTTCAATGTATTCCTCCAGAGAAACCACTGCTTGTTTTTCAAAATCCATGTCTAATTGCTGGCCTTCACATACTTGCTTAGCAGTAACATTAAACAGTTGTAAAATTGAATGAATATTTGCCGCATTAATTTTATTCAGGTATTCGTACGACTGAATCATCATTACATCGCCAGTTAACAATGCCGTGCTTTCGCCGTATTTTTTGTGTACGGTTTCCATACCTCGTCTTAATGAGGCAGCATCCATTATATCGTCGTGAATTAAAGTAAAATTGTGAAAGAGTTCAATAGCAGTTGCTACATGATAGGCATCTGGATGAATGGAATCAAAGAGTTCGTTGCCCATTAAACACATTACAGGTCTAATACGTTTACCCCCTAAGCCTAAAAAGTATTCGCCTGGATCGTATAAACTAGCAGGAGATGCCGGAAAATGTCTTCCCGCAAAATGTTCAGAAAAGGAGCTGATTAATTCTTTAAATGAATGCATACTACAAACCTAAATACATTATCAATAAATTCAAACTAAAATTGCATGCTACAAAAGACTATTAAGGCAAATCGGCTAGTTGAAAAAGGGTGTCAACAAAAGCATCCTTGTCAAATAAAATCAGGTCTTCTATTTTTTCGCCTACCCCAATATATTTTACCGGAATTTTAAATTGATTTGCAATAGCCAATACCACACCACCTTTAGCAGTACCGTCTAGTTTGGTAATAGACAAAGCAGTAACTTCTGTAGCAGCTGTAAACTGTTTTGCTTGTTCTACTGCGTTTTGACCAGTAGAGCCATCCAAAACCAACATTACTTCATGTGGCGCATCTGGAATTATTTTTTGAATCACTCTTTTAATCTTGCTCAATTCTTCCATTAAATAGAGCTTATTGTGTAATCTACCTGCTGTATCAATCAAAACTACATCTGCCTCACGTGCAACGGCACTGGCAACTGTATCGTATGCAACTGCGCTAGGATCAGACCCCATGGCTTGCTTAACAATTGGCACACCTACACGCTCACTCCAAATTGTCAATTGGTCTACTGCTGCGGCTCTAAAAGTATCTGCAGCGCCCAATACCACACTCATACCAGCAGCTTTGTAATGATGGGCTAATTTTCCAATGGTGGTTGTTTTGCCAACGCCATTCACGCCTACTACTAAAATAACATAAGGTTTCTTCCCTTCGGGGACCGTAAAGCTTTTGTAGGACTGTTCTGGCGCATCCACCAACACCGCTTTTATTTCTTCTTTTAAAATGGTACTAAGTTCGGCAGCATTTAAGTATTTGTCGGCCTTGGCCCTTTTTTCAATTCTGTCAATGATTTGAATAGTTGTTTCAATGCCTACATCTGCACCCACCAATGCCTCTTCTAAATCGTCTAAAACAGATTCGTCAATGGTTGTTTTACCCGCAATAGCTTTGGTTATTTTAGCCAGAAACCCTTCCTTGGTTTTTTGCAAACCCAGGTCAAGACTTTCTTTTTCTTTTTTACCAAATAACTTTCCTAAGAAACTCATGATGACTATTTTAAATACCGAACTTGAATTTAATCAATTCTTACTAAAATCTTACGCCTAGTAAATAAATACAAAAAGCTTTCCCGGTAAAAGGGAAAGCTTTTTAATAAATTAGTGTTAACCAATTATTTCTCAGATAAGAAATCTTTGACTTTATCCTTGTGTATAATAGCTTCCTTAAAAGTATATGCACCAGATTTAGGGCTTCTTATGGCCTTAATCACTTTAGTCCAGTTTTTTGCCTCGGCAGAAGCCTTAGCATCTTTAATTTTAGCGTTTTTTGAAGCTGCTTTTGCCATGACTATTTAATTTCTTTATGAACGGTTACTTTTTTAAGAATTGGATTATACTTTTTCAACTCAATACGCTCAGGCGTATTTTTCTTATTCTTTTTAGTGATATAACGGCTTGTGCCCGCCATTCCACTGGTTTTGTGCTCTGTACATTCCAGGATTACCTGAACCCTGTTACCTTTCTTTGCCATTGTATTAGGTAGTTTTCTTTGTTAATAGTTAGATTGAATCTGTTAATAGAATCTTCAATTAGATTTTAGTTCCTTTCAATCTTAATTCTTTAATGACGGTTGATAAACCATTTTTGTTGATCGTTCTCAAAGCATCAGTAGATACTTTAAGTGATACCCAACGGTCTTCTTCTGCAAAAAAGAAACGCTTTGTTTGTAAATTAGGCAAAAAACGACGTTTGGTTTTAATGTTTGAGTGAGAAACACTATTACCTGTTTGTGGTTTTTTACCTGTAACCTGACATACTCTTGCCATGACTCTGTTTTTTTCGGACGGCAAAGGTAGGGAAAAGCTGCAAAATACCAATACCAAAATCCCTTTTTTTAAATAATTTATACACAAAACGGGGGAAACCATTGATGGCGCCCATTCTAGTGCTCGTTTTCCGCATTTTAGAATCGCAAACTTAGGCCTAATTAATGGGATTGGCCCATCAATTAACCAATTCCTTGCACTAACTATATAATTGTTCTCTTAATTCCTTCACCCTAGCGTCTTCCATGTACTCGTCAAAAGTCATTAATCGATCAATGATGCCTTTTGGCGTTAATTCGATAATTCTATTGGCTACGGTTTGTATGAACGTGTGGTCATGAGAAGTGATCATTACAACCCCCGAAAAAGTTTGGCATCCTTCATTAAAGCTCTGAATACTTTCTAGGTCGAGGTGATTGGTAGGTTGGTCTAAAATTACCACATTCGGATTCTGTAACATCATCCTACTTACCATACAACGCACTTTTTCTCCCCCACTCAATACATTGGTTTTCTTTGAAATATCGTCGCCACTAAACAACATCTTACCCAAAAATCCACGAATAAATGGTTCGTCTGCATCTGTAACATGTGGTGGAACGTATTGGCGTAACCAGTCCATTAAGGTAAGTCCTTCGGTAAAAAATTCGTTATTCTCTACCGGCAAATATGCTTTAGTGATTGTAGTACCCCATTCTATTTTACCAGATTCAATGGGTTGATTTTCGGTTATTGCTTCAAAGAAACTAGTTACTGCTAATGGATCCCTACTTAAAAAAGCAATTTTCTCTCCCTTATTTAAGCTGAATGTTACTTTATCAAATAGCTTACGACCATCAACTGTTTTACTCAAATTTTCTACATTCAAAATTTGATTGCCTACTTCACGTAATGATTGAAATATAATGCCAGGGTATTTTCTATTAGATGGCTCAATCTCTTCAATAGTAAGCTTTTCCAATGCTTTTTTACGAGAAGTTGCTTGTTTGCTCTTAGAAGCATTCGCCGAGAAACGGGCAATGAAATCTAATAAAGCTTGGCGTTTTTCTTCGTTCTTTTTATTCTTGTCATTAATCTGACGACTCATTAATTGCGATGACTCGTACCAGAATGTGTAGTTACCTGTAAATGTTTTAATTTTTGAACGATCCACATCCGAAACATGCGTACATATTGTATCTAAAAAGTGACGATCGTGACTTACTACCAAAACAATGTTTTCGTAATCGGCTAAAAAATTCTCTAACCATCCGATGGTTTCAATATCCAATCCGTTGGTAGGCTCATCTAATAATAAAATATCTGGATTTCCAAATAATGCCTGGGCCAATAAAACCCGCACCTTATAATTACTTGGAATGTCTTGCATTAAACTTTGGTGCAAATCTTCATTCACCCCTAAGCTGCTTAATAAAGTGCCTGCACTGCTTTCTGCTTCGTATCCACCCATCTCTCCAAATTCGCCTTCTAATTCGCCTGCTTTCATGCCATCTTCTTCGGTAAAATCGGCTTTTGCATATATGGCATCTCTTTCATGCATCACGTCCCACAAATGTTTGTGACCCATTAATACCGTATTTAAAACAGTACAAGTGTCAAACTCAAACTGGTTTTGCTTTAACACGGCCATTCTTTCGCCCTTAGAAATTTCTACTGTGCCTTTGTTTGGCTCAATCTCTCCGCTTAAGATTTTTAAAAACGTAGATTTTCCAGCCCCATTCGCACCAATTACCCCATAACAATTTCCTTTGATGAAATTAATATTCACTTCATCAAATAATACCCTTTTGCCATAAGCCAGGGTGATATTTCTTGCACTAATCATTTTTTATTGCTGTTTTTCAGGCGGCAAAAGTAATACTTAGTCGTGGAATTTTTTACAATTGCTTAACGTGAAGCCCGAAAAAGAAGTAGAATTCTAGTTACATTTAACTATAAATGAAAACTATGCAAGTAAAAAACCCCCATCAGGCTTCAAGAAGGTCTTTTATTAGAAATATTTCTTTTGCGAGTGTTGTATTATTGAATGGAAGTATCAACCCATTATCGGCAGCCTCAGTTTTTAACCTTCGCAGTAAAGTGCTCTTACGTTTAGTTGTGGCATCCGATGCGCATTATGGCCAACCAGATACACCTTACGAAGCAATGATGCTTGATATGATTAGTAAAGTGAACCAATTTCACCAATCAAACCCACTTGATTTTACCGTAATTAATGGCGATATTATACATAACGAAAAACGATTCTTACCAGAGGCAAAAGAAAAATTAACCAGTTTAAATATGCCTTGGTATGTTACCCGCGGCAATCACGATATGGTTACAGAACAGTATTGGAAAGAAGTGTTTGGAACTCCCTTAAATAATGATTTTGTAACAAAAAATATGGGCATTATTTTAGGCGATACTTCTAACGAAAAAGGTGTTTATCTTTCGCCCGATTTGGTTTGGTTAAAAGAAAAATTAGAAGCACACAAGCACCGCAAACAGGTTTTATTATTCTTACATATTCCACAAGCTCAATGGACAAAAAATGGCGTAAATACTCCTGAATTTTTTGAATTGATTCGAAAATATCCAAACATCAAAGCCGTTTTTCACGGACACGAACACGACCAAGACGGCGTTACAATGGACAACGGCGTTCCTTTCTTTTTTGACGCACATATTGGCGGGAATTGGGGCACTAAATACAAAGGTTTTAGAGTTGTAGAATTAATGAAAGATGGTACCCTAATTACCTATATGATGAACCCTACCGACAAAATGAATGAAGTAACTATTTAATAAAAACATTTACCATTCTGCCCTAGCTGTTGGATGACTATCTAATGCAATAAAATCTTGTTGTTGATACTTGTAATATGCATTGATAGCAATCATTGCAGCGTTATCTGTACAATATTCAAATGAGGGCATAAAAGTTTTCCATCCATGTTTCATGCCCATTGCTTGCAATCCATTGCGCAGTCCGCTATTGGCACTCACGCCTCCAGCTAAACACACTTGATTTACACCAGTTTGCGCAACTGCTTTCTTCACTTTTTTCAATAAAATAGTTACAATCGTATGCTGTATAGATGCACATAAATCATTTCTATTTTCAAGTATAAATTCAGGTGTTTGTTTTTGTAAAAAATATAAAACAGAAGTTTTTAATCCGCTAAAAGAAAAATTCAAATTTGGAATTTGCGGCTCTGCAAAACTAAACTTCAAAGGATTGCCTAATTTGGCATACTGATCAATTAAAGGACCTCCTGGATAAGGCAATCCTAACAGCTTTGCCGACTTGTCAAATGCCTCTCCTGCAGCATCATCAATGGTCTCTCCTAATATGGTTAAATTGAGTGGTGATTTAGCCAATACAATTTGTGTATGCCCACCACTAACAGTTAAGCATAAAAAAGGAAAATCGGGTTTATCATTACCTATTAAATTAGCCAACACATGGGCCTGCATATGGTGCACGGCTATTAGTGGTTTATTGAGTGCCAGCGCCAATGATTTTGCAAACTGCGCGCCTACTAATAAGCTACCAATTAATCCTGGGGCTTGGGTAAATGCAATGGCTGAAATTTTTGCCAACCGCTCTGGAACAGATAATGATTTAAAGGCTTCTGCTAATGCAATATCCACTACTGGAACAATATTTTGCATATGCGCCCTACTGGCTAATTCTGGCACAACTCCCCCATATTGTTCGTGTACTGATTGTGTAGCAATACTGTTAGATAAAATAACGCCGTCGCAACATACGGAAGCCGCTGTTTCGTCGCAGGAAGATTCTATTGCTAAAATGCAGATGGAGTTCAATTAATTTATTTTGTTCGGATAGCTACTACCGGATCCATTTTTGCAGCAATTGATGCAGGAATGATTCCAGAAATAATACCCAAAATGATACAAATGCTTAAAGCCAGTGTAATGATTTTAGGTGCAATATAAATAGGGAAAGGCAAAACACTACTTAAACCAATTGCCAATAACCAAACAAAAAACAATCCTAGTAAGCCGCCAATGATGCATAAAAAGGCTGATTCCAATAAAAACTCGGTTAATATGGTACTTCTTTTGGCACCCATTGCTTTTTTTAATCCAATTTGACTAGTGCGTTCCCTAACGGTAACAAACATAATATTGGCTACCCCAAAAGCGCCCACTATCAAACTCAATCCAGCAATAGCCCATCCACCTGCTGTTACTTTTCCAAAAAAACCATTGATTTGTTCGCTGAACATCGACACATCATTACAAGAAAAATTGTCGTCTTGTGTGGGACTCAACCTACGTAATTGACGCATGATGCCAATTAGTTCGTCTTGTAGTGCTTTAGACGCTATGTTGGTCTTACCTTGTACCAATATTTTCGGACTACTAAAATCAGGATTATAAACACTTGCAAAGTACCTGTATGGAACCATGGTACAGATATCATAATTAAATCCGTCTCCCATACTCTGTCCTTGTTTTTTTATAACACCTACTATAATTAACCGCTTGCCATTATAAGTCAATTCATTACCCAAGGCCGCTTCTGGATTGCCAAATAATTCGTTGGCCACTCTATTTCCTATTACGCACATAGGTGTTCCCCTAGTAAATTCCGACTCATTTAAATACCTACCATGAGCAATATCTATTGTTTGAATTTTATTGAATTCTTCAGATATCCCATAGAGTCCAACATTATTTAATACATTGTCTTTATTACTGACGCTGATGTTAGATTCCACAAAAAAGGTAGCATTAGCGCATAGTTGACTCTTCTCTCTAATTATTTTCATTTCTTGATAACGCATTGGAGGACGCTTCACATATTTCCACCAAGGATAATCTGGTCCACCCATATATACCCATTTGTCTATATAAATGGTATTACTTCCTAAAGATTTGATATCGTTTTGCACTTTTTGCTCCAAACTATCTACCGTTGCCAACACCCCAATAATGCAAAAAATACCAATCGTAATGCCAAAAAGCGACAAGAAAGTACGGAGTTTGTTCACGCGCAATTCTTGTAGCGCCATTTTGAAACTATTCCAAAGAATGCTTAACAGTTTTAACATGATTCAAATGTAAGTCAGGAATTTGCTTTTAATGAGTGTTTTTTATGTGAGCGGTTATATGACTGTTCAAGTATTAACAGCAATTATACAAAGATTGATTCTACATAAAAATAGTTGCCAAATTTTAAAACAAAGGCCTTAATCTATTGTATTTAAGTTTTATTACTGCGAAATAGTAGATTTTAAACATTGGCATTGCTCGATGTATTATTTTTGCACCGATTTTTAAATATAAAATTGCATTATGACCTGGAAACAAGTCTTCACATCATCGGTAGGAAAGAAATTAGTGATGGGTTTTACCGGCATTTTTCTTATCCTTTTCTTAATTGTACACGCAGGATTGAATGCCTGTATTTGGGCCAACGACGGCGGCGTAATGTTCAACAAAGGCGCGCATTTCATGGGTGCTAATGTGGTTCCCCGTATTTTAGAAATTGGCTTATTTGCAGGACTTTTACTGCATATTATTCAAGGATTACTTTTAGAACTTTCTAACAGAAGTAAACGCGGAGTAGCTTATGCCAAAGACTATGGCAATATTGGCAGTAAATGGTACAGCAGAAGCATGGCATTGCTAGGCACACTAGTATTGCTGTTTTTGATTCTCCATTTATCGCATTTTTGGTTCCCAAATCGCTCAAATCAAAACTTTGTTTTGGGCGAAGAAATCGATTTGTATGCTAGAATGAAATTGACATTCTCTGAGCTTTGGGTGGTAGTAGTGTATGTGCTAGGATGTTTGTCTTTGGGTTACCACTTAGCGCATGGATTTCAAAGTGCATTTAAAACAATAGGTGTTCACAATAGGCGCTACCATTTGATGCTAACTAGTTTAGGCCTTGGCTATTCAGTTATTATCACGTTGGCTTTTGCCATGATGCCCATCAGTTTTCATTTGGGATGGATTAAATAATACAATTAACAAAAGAATATTCTAATCATAGTAAATATTGCTAGGTATGTTAGATTCGAAAATCCCTGCGGGGCCTTTAGACGATAAGTGGACAGATTATAAAGGACACTGTAAATTGGTAAACCCTGCCAACAAAAGAAAGCTTGAAGTTATCATTGTAGGAACCGGATTAGCTGGTGCTTCTGCAGCAGCCTCTTTGGGTGAATTAGGCTACAAGGTAAAAGCATTTTGCTTTCAAGATACTCCAAGACGTGCGCATTCTATTGCCGCACAAGGAGGTATCAATGCAGCAAAAAACTACCAAAATGATGGCGATAGTGTTTTTCGTTTATTCTATGATACTATTAAAGGTGGTGACTACCGTGCGCGTGAAGCAAACGTACATCGCTTGGCCGAAGTGAGTGTAAACATCATTGATCAATGCGTGGCACAAGGTGTTCCATTTGCCAGAGAATATGGTGGTTTACTAAGCAACCGCTCATTTGGTGGAACACAAGTACAAAGAACATTTTATGCGGCAGGACAAACCGGTCAGCAATTATTGATAGGTGCATACCAAGCTTTAGAGCGTCAGGTAGCACTAGGTAATGTAACAATGTATGCGCGTCACGAGATGTTGGAGATTGTAAAAATCGATGGCAAAGCACGGGGTATCATTGCACGTAATTTAATTAACGGTGAGCTTGAAAAACATTTCGGCCATGCGGTTTTGTTATGTACTGGTGGATATGGTAATGTATTTTATTTGTCAACCAATGCCATGGGTAGCAATGTTACCGCAGCTTGGAAAGCACACAAAAAAAGCGCAACATTTGCAAACCCTTGCTTTACACAAATTCACCCAACATGTATTCCTGTTAGTGGCGACCACCAATCTAAACTAACCTTAATGTCTGAATCATTACGTAATGATGGAAGAATTTGGGTGCCTAATCAAAAGAACGATACTAGAAAAGCGGTAGATATTCCAGAACAAGAACGCGACTACTATTTAGAAAGACGCTACCCTGCTTTTGGAAACTTAGTACCACGTGATGTTGCTTCAAGAGCGTCTAAAGAAAGGTGTGATGAGGGATATGGTGTAGGAACTAGTAAGCAAGCAGTATACTTAGACTTTGCTGATGCCTTTGTTCGTTATGGTAAAATCGAAGCAGGTAAAGAGGGTAACAACAATTTAAGTATCGAAGAAATCATTGCTTTAGGTAAAGAAGTAGTAAAAGAGAAATACGGAAACTTATTTAATATGTATGAGAAAATTACTGGTGAAAACCCGTATGAATTTCCAATGCGTATTTATCCTGCGGTACACTATACCATGGGTGGATTATGGGTTGATTACGAATTACAAACAACGGTTCCAGGATTGTATGCTTTGGGTGAAGCTAATTTTAGCGAACATGGTGCCAATCGTTTGGGCGCTTCTGCATTAATGCAAGGTTTGGCCGATGGTTATTTTGTAGTGCCTTATACACTAGGTAATAATTTGGCGGATGATATTTATAGCAAAGCCATTGAAACAACCCATCCTGCATTTGAAGCGGCAGAAAAAGAAGTAGCTGATCGTATCAACCAATTAATGAATATCAAAGGAACGCAAACTGTTGAAAGTTTTCACAAACGCCTTGGAAAAATCATTTGGAATAAATGCGGAATGGCTCGTAATAAAGAAGGTTTAGAAGAAGCTATTAGAGATGTGCAAGCGCTTAAAAGAGAATTCTGGAGTGATGTACGTATTCCTGGAAGTATCAATGAAATGAATCCTGAATTAGATAAAGCCAACCGTGTTGCAGACTTTATTGAATTAGGAGAACTAATGTGTATTGATGCACTAGCTCGTGAAGAAAGTTGCGGTGGGCATTTTAGAGAAGAGTTTCAAACACCAGAAGGAGAAGCATTGCGCGATGATGTAAATTATATGCACGTTGCGGCTTGGGAATACAAAGCAGAACACGAATGGACTTTACACAAAGAGCCATTGGTGTATGATGTTGTAAAACCATCACAACGCTCATATAAATAATTGGATCTTTTTACTATTGACATTAAATTGTATCAACGACAAATTTTATAGAATGGAACATACGCACATGAATCTTACCGTTAAAGTGTGGAGACAAAAAAATAGCCATGACAAAGGTGGTTTTGAAAGTTATCCCGTAAAGGATATTTCGTCTGAAATGAGTTTTCTTGAAATGATTGATGTACTGAACGAACAATTGATTCGTGATGGCGGAAATCCTATTGCATTTGACCACGACTGTCGCGAAGGTATTTGCGGCATGTGCTCTATGTATATTAATGGTAAACCACACGGACCTTGGCAGGCCAATACTACCTGTCAATTGCATATGCGTGCATTCAAAGACGGAGATACGATTGTTGTAGAACCATGGAGAGCAAATGCATTTCCTGTTATTAAAGATTTAATGGTAGATCGTTCTGCTTTCGACCGTATTATTCAAGCGGGTGGATATATTAGCGTAAACACTGGTAATGCAGTTGACGGAAACTCATTGCCTATTAATAAAGACAAAGCAGATGCTTCATTTGCAGCAGCCATGTGTATTGGTTGTGGTGCTTGTGTTGCGGCTTGTAAAAATAGTTCTGCTATGCTTTTCTTAAGTGCAAAAGTGTCGCATTTGGCTTTATTACCACAAGGAGATCCTGAACGCAAATCTCGTGTAATGAACATGGTTGCGCAAATGGATAAAGAAGGATTCGGTGCCTGTACCAATACTGGCGCTTGTGAAGCAACATGTCCTAAAGAAATATCCATTAGTAATATTGCACGCCTAAACCAAGAGTATATACTTGCAGGTTTTACTGCCGATAAATAACTGAACAAATAAACCTTATAAAAAAACTGTAACCTTGTGTTGCAGTTTTTTTGTTTTTAACCTACCCTACTTAAAAAATGGCCAATCATTATTTTCAGTTCAAACAATTTACGGTACAACAAGAACATTGTGCCATGAAGGTTTGTACCGATGCATGTTTGTTTGGCGCTTGGGTTGCAGCACAAATACAAACAGATTCATTAGTTGCTACAAATGAATCAATATTGGATATTGGCACGGGTACCGGTTTGCTTTCACTCATGCTTGCACAACAAATTGCAGCAACAATAGATGCTATAGAAATCGATGCGGCTGCAGCTAAGCAAGCAGCTGAAAATTTCAATGCTGCATCTTTTAAACCGAATATGCAACTCATACATGCAAATGCAAAAGAATGGACAGCAGAAAAAAAATACGCATTCATTATTTCTAATCCGCCCTTTTTTGAAAACGATTTAATGTCTGGGAATGATAAAAAGAATCTGGCTTTACATAGCACCGAATTAACCCTAGAAAATTTAATAGAAATTATCGCAAAAAACCTTGCTATAACTGGATGCTTTGCATTACTAATCCCTTATTTTAGAAAAGATTATTTAGTAGCATTGGCTTTAAAAAACGGATTTCATTTATTGCGCGATTTGTCTGTAAAACAAACACCCAAACATGCTTTTTTTAGAAGTTGTTTAATTTTTGGACGCACAATAAAAACCCCGTTATTTGAAGAAATAATCATTCAAAATAACGGGGTGTATACTGAACAATTTTCGGCCTTATTACAGCCTTATTATTTAGCGTTGTAGAATTAGTATCCTAATCCCCAATCTCTTCCTTTCATAATTGCAGGCACCCCTTCTGCTATCCATTTTGCGGGTTTGTCGCCTTTTAATAAATAATCAAAAAACTGTTGTTCTCGAATTTGAATGTCTTTTTTATTGCGTCGTTCTACTAAATTATGCGCTTCATTATTATAGTCTAATAACCACACTTTTTTACCAAGTCTGCGCATACCCGTATACATCTCAATCCCCTGGTACCAAGGCACTGCATCGTCTGCGTCATTGGCCATAACTACTAAAGGTGTTTTAACCTTTGGCAAAGAAAATAAAGCAGAGTTTTCTATGTATAAATTTGGTTTCTCCCAAAGTGTTGCACCAATTCTACTTTGTGTTTTTTCGTATTGAAACTGTCGGTTCATACCAGATCCCCAACGAATACCACCGTAAGCACTTGTCATATTGGCTACTGGTGCTCCTGCCCATGCTGCGGCATATAAATTGGTTTTAGTTATTAAATACACAATCTGGTATCCACCCCAACTTTGTCCTTGCAATCCTAATTTAGTGCTGTCTACATAGCCTTGTTTTGCTACGGCTCTTGTACCACTAACAATATAGTCGTAAGCACTTTGCCCTGGATAGCCTGTTTTATACCAAATATCTGGCACAAATACAATGTATCCCCTACTCACAAAAAATGGAATATTTAAACGAGATGGGGTTGGTGATGGTGCTAAATAATTATATAAAGTATTATTACTTCTTTCATAGAAATATACAATCATTGGATACTTCTTTTTAGGATCAAAATCTTCTGGTTTGTAAATGATTCCTTCCGTTTCTTTTCCTGTATAAGCTTTCCATTTAAATAGTTCTGCTGTGCCCCAATTATAATTACTTTGTTGTGCATTTGGCTGAAATAACACCGAACCAGGTAGTATTGTAGCATTAGTAAAACTGGTTGCATTAAAATCAATTGCCCTGATGTCTGCGGCGTGCAGATAGGTTTCAGCTCCATAACTTAACACCGCAGCATTTTTAGCTTTTAAAACGCCTGAAAGCCTTGCAGGATAGGTAGCAGACGGTGCAAACTGTTTTCCTAAAATATGCCATTGTAAGCCAGCAGCTTTATTAGTATTATTAAAAGCAGCAAACAATAATTGCTGTTCATTTTTAAAAAATTTCTCGTCTTTATCAATAGCAATATTTCTATAACTAATATTATTTTTTCTACCCAATCCAGCAGTGATACAAATAGTAGGATTAAAGCCAGTTGGATCTACTTGCCAAATATCAAACTGGTCATATATAAGTATGGCCGCATCATTTTCTGTCCAACCCATAATTCCATAAGCGTTCGGATCATCAGGCACATCATTCTCTACATCATACAAAGGAAATTTAATATCTTTTGCAATAGCTACCATTTGTTTGGTTTCGGCATTATACGAATTGTAATTACGCTTCTTCTCATCAAACATTAATAAATACTTACCTGTATAAGAAGGATAAACAGATCCCTTAAAACCCTTTGCTATAAAGGATTTCTCACCATTTACAGGATTTATTGCAACTAAATCATTCATACTATATCCTTGCCACTGATAGGCAATTCTATTTCCTGAATCGGCCAAGGCGTAAAATGTTTTTCCATCGCCTTCATTAGTTTGTAAAATATTTCTAAAAGATGGATTGGCTAATTGCACCACTTTACTCTGATCAAAATCATAGCGGGCTGTATACGATTTTCGCAAATCCATTTCTAGATTTTTCAATTGCATCGGCTGTATATAATCGTCGTTATAATGCCATACATCTAAACTCACTCTTTCAAAATCAGGTAAGCTAGTATCCTTAACAGGCAAGATTGGCGAAGTTCCAAAAAACAAACGCTTGCCTGATTTAC